>Ga0315914_1002675_pt1 | contig 27273 bp, 14 predicted proteins | sample MpolenodulesMG_FD_203920 | JGI IMG/M metagenome (GOLD analysis project Ga0315914, IMG submission 203920) | Medicago polymorpha root nodule microbial communities from Los Angeles, California, United States - elongated nodules | ecosystem: Host-associated > Plants > Roots > Nodule | place: USA...
GGGGAGGGAGAGAGAGAGAGAGTAAGATCATGATGTAAGTATGAGAAAGAGAGTAATTTAAAAATTGTCACAAAATGAATGTTTAAATATCATTTCTCTCAACAACAAAAAATTAAGAGATGTGATCTTTTTTTGTATTAATCCTCTGGTTCATAGGGGAAAGGGGGTCCTACTAATCTGAAGTTCAGTCAGAATATAAGTAAAGTCTAACCAAGAATTGTTTCATCCATGAATCGAACTCAGGTTCTCCTAAATCATTCATTTAATACAGCACATTAACCACCTAAAATCAATCATTTGAATTCTCCCAAACATTTAGACTTAGACTATCTGGCTTAACTCATTAAACCTAGTTATCCGATAAATATCACATTAAGGAGAAAATGTGAATGGTGTTTCTCGAGTATATAGCTCAACTAACTCTCTCTCTGCTCGTTCCACAACTTTTTAATGTTAAAATATACTGAATGTTGTGTACACGTGAGATTCACTTCAATACTTTGAAATAAACAACTCTATCGTGGTTAATCTTAACTTCCTCACCTTAAATGTTACTTTCTCTGGTACGGATGGACGATTATTTTTACCAAAGTCATCTTTGAAAACCTCGTTTGGAAGTGCAATAACGTTGTCCCTCGATTAACACACAATCCAATCACCACTTATATATTGTTTGACACTTCTAAGTGCAAGCTAGTATTAGTAGTAGGAGGACTAGGATATGCAATTAGACATTTCGAATTTTAGTGGCTTCAAATGGGTTTGAAGTTGAAAACTCTATTTGAAAATTTATACGTAGTGAAGTAGAAGTAGGGCAAGAGGCATTCAACCATGTATATGTTGGAAAACGATTGCTTTAAATAAAACGACAAACACAAATGAGGAAATGTAAAGGAACTAGTAGGGGACGGGGTAACCCAATTAAGAAAGGCATAATGTTCAATTACATATTACACTACCTATTATTGTTGTCTTGTTTTGCCTCTTGCGAGCATCTATATCAATCTTGTTACCGACAAATTTTGTAGGACACTTTCAATTTGGTTTATAATAATATCAATATTTTGATTTGATCTTCAATTTTGTAAATGTTTTTTTATGTTTGACTTTATGTCAATGTATGCTACTAAACATAGCTAACATGTCCTTTAATCATAATGTTGATAGCCAAAATGTTTCTAACTTTGTGGTACAGAATGCGATGTTCAAATTCAAAGCGATCTAAAATAAAACCGTAAACCGATCCAAAAAAATTGAAAATCGCAAAAAAAACTGAATATTTTTTGATGTGTTTGGATATTGTTTTATAAAAACCGCTAGGATCATATCAGATTTCGGATTACCAACTGAGCTAAGTTTATGGATACACTTATTTATTCTTTTATTAGTATTATATATTGGATTAATATATTTATTGCTATTTTTTTATTTTATATATTGCAATAATTTATCTATATTATCACTAATTCATATGTTTCAAATATAATCGATCATTTTTATTCTATAATGTTAAGTTTTTAATATATTTGTGTTAGATTTTGCATCGAACATATTATTTTATCGTTTATGTATATTACTATTGATAAAAAAAATTACATGTTGTATTTTGGATGTCCAAAAATCGATCCAAATTAAACAACATATGTTTGGATCAGATTGGATCTTATTTTTTTGGAATAATCATTCAAAATAAACTGAACTGCGTGTGATTTTTATTTTGAAACAGATGACCTTTTACCTTAAAACTGATCCGTTAGAATATGAACATTTGAATCTAATTTTCGACTCTAAAGCATTTATCGAATACATAATTTAATGAATCTATGTTACTAAACGTTGTGGATGGTGATGAAGAGTCCATCAAATGTATTGTAAGTTGGCAATCCTGGTCACAGATAATAATATAATAGAATACTTGATACTACATATACAACAATTCAACGAAAGATCGAATATAAATAGGATAATTAGTTATATTTCACGACTCTACTAGTGCAACTTTGTGCACTATGAAGAAAATAATTATACTTCGTCTTACAAATACCATTATAAAAATAAAGATTTCATCAATGTCTTAACCAAAATATGAGATTATTTGGTATGGAATGATCAAACTATTTTTTTTTTTTGGTACAAGGAATGATCAAACTATATTAGGACATTGGGCAAACAGAAATTTCATAAACATCTTAACTTTTTCTACAAAATCATCCAACGAAAGATTGACAAACATACGAATCTAATTAGTTTAAAATATTTGAGAAATGTTAGCAACACATATTCTAACACACACTTTTCAACACATTCTCTTTAATTGGTTAAAATTCACATGGAACCCACCAAATTTATATGGGACCCACATGATTTGATGGGACCCATGTGAATTTTAACTAATCAAAGAGAGTGTGTTGGAAAATGTTTGTTGCTAACATTCCTAAAATATTTTTTTTCTCAAAAATGGAATGAGATGAAGTGCCAACAAGTGTACATTTCTACCACATCAAAAAGACCAATTGTTTTTCAACAATGCATAATGCCACATAGTAGAAGATGTGTCAGCAAGGAGAGAAAAAGTTCACAAGAGTTAGAGGTTCAGGGCCCACGGATATCTTTTAGGAGAAGTAAACATAAACATCCTTTGGTTTGCGAATTTTAAGGCTTTGTTTGTGAGTTGTGTTGGGGAGGGGAGGGGAGGGGAAAGGAAGGAAAGACTTATGGAGAGGTAGGGAAACGTGGTGTTTTGAAGGGCTTCATTTGTCCAATTTTAAAGTTTCCCTAAATTTGGGGGTTATACATACGAATTAACAATTTTGTCCTCATAATAATTCAAAATTCCAATTATAATTTACAAGATAAATTACAAAGTATATCACAATGTATTGATTTTAAGAGGAAAAAAAAGTAAAATTATCACATAAACCCTCCATCTTCTTTCCTTCTTGGTTTCTTTAACTCCCAAACAATGAGAAGATTTTCCCTCCTTTCTCCCTTCCCTTCCCCTCCCCTCAAAACTCGCAAACAAAGCCTAGGATATTTCTATCTTGTCTTGGATTGTAACTTCATCCCTCTCACCCTAAATCTCAAGTTTAAAAAAGACTTAAACTACATACTTTAATGTTTTAGACAAAAGAGCCGAGCTTAAAATTGCTGCTATATAATTAATCCACGTTATTTTTACTATACATATTGCATTGATATTATCTCTCACTATCTCTCTATACATAATGAGATTATCAACTAAAAAAATAATGTAAAATAAAAATGTATATCATTCCTTAAAAAAAAATGTATATCATGTCCGAAAAATGTATATAATCTCAAAGTTATGTTCAGTTCAATAACGTTTTCTAAGGCTTTGTTTGTGAGTTTTGATGGGAGGGGAATGAAAGGCTTAGGAGGGGAAGGGAAGGGAAGGAAGGGAAGGGAGAAAGGAGGGAAAATCTTCCCCTTGTTTGGGAGTTAAAGAAACCAACAAGGAAAGGAGATGGAGGGCTTATGTGATAATTTTACTATTTTAACATTTTTTTTCCTCTTAAAATCAATACATTGTGTTATACTTTGTAATTTATCTTGTAAATTATAATTGGAATTTTGAATTATTATAAGGACAAAATTGTCAATTTATATGTTTAACCCCCCAAAACCCCCAGTTTGGGGGAACTTTAAAATTGGACAAATGAAGCCCTTCAAAACCCCCAAAACCTTTCTCTATTTTTTTAAAACTCCCAAACAAGAGTTTACTTCTCCATAAGCCTTTCCTTCCCTTCTCCTCCCCTCCAAAACCCAACTCGCAAACAAAGTCTAAGAGAACCAAAACTTTTTTTATTGGAACGAAGAGAACCAAGACTTTTTTTTAAAGGTAAAGAGAACCGAGACTTGAAATTTAAAAGTTTCCCCTTAATATTTTGTCAAAAAAAAAAAAAGTTTCCCCTTAATATTGATGGATTTTTTTTTTTTAGAAGTAATAGTGGTGGTTATAGTGAAAGCTAGCCGTAGACAATATCAAAGTTAGCCGTAGAAAATAATAATGTTTTAAAGCATTCATATCAAAGTTAGCCGTAGAAAATAATAATGTCTTAAAAGCATTCATTCTCGAGTTTTTTTATCAACAACAATTATCACAAATAGGGAAATGTCAACTTGTGCTCTTAAAACATATTCCTTCCGTCCTAAATTATAAGAAGAAAAAAAATTTATTTTCTTTGTCCCAAATTATAAGCAAACTTTTTAAAAAATTATCTTTTTCAAAGGAAAATTAAATGCAAAGTGCATTCAATTTGTCATCCTTTTCATTTTCTCTATAATCAACTACCAATAAAAATTGTTTTTACATCTTCCTATAAAACTTATTTCAAAGATAACGCAAAAAACTAGGTTACAAACTACTGTGTTTTAATTTTCTTAATAAGTGTGATTTATTTTTTTTGCTTATAATATGGGACGGAGAGAGTAAGTTAAAAAAAACTAAATTTAGTAATATTTTCTTAGAATTTGTGTATTCAATATTGTAAATATAAAAATATTTTCTTAGAACAACATGCATGTACTCATGAAAAGTGCATTTTACACATTTGAATTGTAAAATCAGAATGTGCAAAAATTTATGGAAAAAGAAAATGCATTTCACACATCTAACTTCTACAATCTAGATGTGTAAAATTCTTGAAAATTCGATTTTACACATCTGAATTTTACAATGCAAACATGTTAAAAGTCCTGAATTTTTTCTAAATACATGTTATGTGTCCTGATTGTATAATCCGGACAAATCCCGTCTTGGTTTTGTAATCCAAAAAGGATTAATATTGAAATTTTGGGAGCTTTTGAGAATGTAAGGTAAGGCTACGGTAATTTCACCTAAGGTAATTGTTCTATGAACCTCTCAGTTGGCTCAAAAGTTTAATGAATTTATCGGATCGTAACTTGCAGTCGTACAAAATCAATCATGTGTTATAACTCGATCGACATATTTTTTTTGCATTGGAGTTTAACTTTCGATCGACTTATTTCAAATGTTGAATAATTCATGAAACACATAAAGCAATTTCCTTCTCCTAAATCTATGTAAACTAATCGATCTATGGAAAAATTGTTGTTTCCATTTCAGATTTTGCTTGAAAACACATGGAAATTATACATTTAACCCCAACGATATCCAACTATCGTTGGCTTCCTTCGTTTTCTTTATTCCCAAATAGTACCGTTTGGGTTAAATGTGTAATTTTCATGTTTTTGTAAGCAAAAACTGAAGTGGAAACAACAATGATCCTATCTCCATATATTGAAGGAGATGGGGGATGAAAGACACCTGGTTTTTGAAGTGTATGCCCCAACAATTTTTGCTCGCTCCCAACTGAACTTCCGAAAATACCCCTACGTCACTTAAGTCACGTCGCGTGACTTAAGTCACATTGAAAAACCCCAATATTTTTATCAATAATTTCTTCTCCATAATTGCGAAAGAGGAAGAGAGACCGCTCCATTCTTGTTATTGCATTCCACAAACCAACTTCATGCCAAGCCTTCATTGTGTGTGTGCACTCCAAAAACTAGGTGTCTTTCATCCCCATCTCCTTCAATATATGGGGCATACACTTGGGCAATTCACATTCTTTTTGAAAAGATACATTCACGTAGAAAGATTTTCCTTTTTCGCCCATCTCTGTTTAACAGTCGTCTTTTGGATAAATGCATAACATTCTTTTAGGACTGCAAAACTTGTTCTCTTCCTCGTTTAATTCATCGATGCTATGGAGAAGAAATGATTGATGAAAATATTGGGGTTTTTCAACGTGCATGAGTTAACTCACGCAGGGGTATTTTGGGAAGTTTGTATGGGAACGAGCAAAAATTGTTGGGGGGAAGAGCAGTATTCCTTACTCCAAAGCCCAATCAACTTCCTTTTGAAGAGGCCCATCATTCATACAATTAAAAAAACAGATTTCAACAATTAAAATTAAAATCCCCTCAAATAAAAAAAAAAAAAAAACATAAAACAAGAAAAAAAAACTCAGCAGCTCCATCATCGTCAAGCTGGAGTCACACGCAGCAGTGAACTTCCCGGAAAACGATTCCGACGCGATTTACAGCCGCCATAGCCACTCCTGAAAAACCGAATTGCGTTGCAGCAGATCTCCTCTCACTTCAACTGAATGAAATTGGATATGATTCTATGAACAAGGTTTTGCCCCATTTCTCACTTTGTAAATTTCATCTTAACATATGAACAATTTAAGTAAAAATTGCATTTTTTTGTTTAATATTTAGTGTTGGTTTTATATTTTTGTAATGAATATAAAACCTATTTTTCATTTTAAAATAGGGTTATTTTTCATTTTATGCTCAATGGAACAAGATGAATGAAATTATTATTTTTTTTTTTTTTAACTAAATGTTATGTAAAGTTGAATATAGTATTGTTAGAAACCTGTATGCTATTAATTATTTGGGGAAAACCCAAATCCCACTTTGAATAGAGGTTTCTATTGAAAAAGTTCGGTTTTGTAAGAATGAGTTAGACTTCAACATTTTACCAAATGACTGGATGCCTTTTCTAGTTATTTGTATCAATGTCTTAAAAACCGAATTGGATATCGAACTGGCGAGACTTTTGGGTCATGGTTCAACTTCTTTAAGACGGGACGAAAACAACTTAAATACTTCAACTGGTTGAACCATTTGTTTTTTCCTATGTATTAACCCTTCTGTTCCCAAGGGAAAGTGGTCTCGGTATGGAGTTCGGCCAGGAGCTAAGTAAAGTTGGCCAAGAATTATTTCATCCAAGATTTGAACTCGGGTTCTCCTGAACGATTTGTTCTTAAGTGGTGTTTATTAATCACTTGAGCCTAATCACATGCTTTAGTTTTTAAAACATTGGTTTGTATACATCATAGACGAGTACTGTAACTATTTCAGTCCCGCTAGTCCTAACTATGCACTTTGAGGTTTTGGGTGTGAAAAAATATTTGTTAGATCATTCTAGGCTTGCTTTGTCTCTTTGGTCATCGAGTAATCGGATCCTTTATTTGGTGCTTAAGAGAAAAAAAAAAGATTTTGTATATTATGTCTGTTTTTTATGTTGTCACGCTTGTGCAGTGAAAGTGCTTCTCTGAGCATACTAATTCACTATTAAATCTGATATCACATTTCAGCTGATATCTTTCTCATTGCTCGTCTTTCAGGTTTGAACATCTGTAACCCAACTTTGCTTTTAGTACTGACAGTAGAATGTCAGAAGGAGCCAGTTTTGTGTTAGAATCATCTGAAAATGGCACAGATTTGTCTCAGGATGACATTGGCACTGTCGAGGAAACACCAGAAGAAACAATTCTGTCACGACAAACTTCTGTTAACCTTGTTCCTTTTATTGGTCAAAGATTTGTCTCTCAAGAAGCTGCTTATGAATTTTATTGCAGTTTTGCTAAACAATTTGGCTTTTCTATTAGACGACACCGCACCCGAGGGAAAGATGGGGTTGGACGAGGAGTTACAAGGAGGGATTTTACTTGCCATCGCGGTGGATTCCCCCAAAATAAACCTTCTGAAGAAGGGGGAGGGGGAAAGGCGCAAAGAAACCGTAAATCATCTCGCTGTGGTTGCCAAGCATACATGCGTATTGTGAAAAAGGCAGATTTTGATGTCCCTGAATGGCGTGTTACTGGTTTTAGAAACATCCACAATCATGAGTTGTTAAAATCCAATGAGGTGCGTCTTCTTCAATCACACTGTCCGATATCTCCTGATGATAAGAGCCGCATATGCATGTTCGCTAAAGCTGGAATGTCGGTAAGGCAAATGTTAAGATTAATGGAGCTAGAAAAAGGCATCAAACTTGGTTGTCTTCCCTTTACAGAGATAGATGTGAGAAACTTGTTGCAGTCTTTTAGAAATGTGGATAAAGATAATGATGCTATTGATCTGATTGCAATGTGTAAGAGATTAAAAGATGAAAATCACAACTTCAAGTATGAATTCAAGATAGATAATAATAACAGGCTCGAGTACATTGCATGGTCCTACGGCTCATCAATTCAATCATATGAGGTATTTGGTGATGCTGTGGTTTTTGATACAACCTACCGAGTAGAGGCCTATGACATGCTGTTGGGAATTTGGCTTGGATTGGACAATAATGGAGTGATATGTTGCTTTAGTTGCGCCCTTCTGAGGGATGAAAGTATGCCATCTTTTTCATGGGCTTTAAAGGTATGATAATAACCGTATGTTGTTACAACTTCCCCTTGACAATCTTGTATTTGACTTCTTGATTGCTTGATATTTGGTTTAGGCTTGGGAATTATTAACCCACAAAAGTACTAGCTATTGCTTGTTTTGTCTGATAAGATATGATGGTATTGTTCTTTTTATTTTAATATCCTTACTTTTTTAATGTAGCATATAATAACATGTGCCGTTGACCTTTTCTACAATTCTCGTTACATAAACATCTACATGGCTGTTATGTGTCTGATATGGATTAAATGGCATTAACATGGCTTCACCATTTCACCTTCTTTCCCATTTTTGGGTTTCCCACATATTCTCTTCTATCTTCCTCTGCCACCACACTAGGCCTTTCATCTATATATTAAAAGAGCATCAGTAGCATGCAATCAGCCATGGCTCCCCAAAGAGTTCTTCTCCTTTGCGGTGACAACATGGAAGGTTATGAAGTAAGCTTCATTTCATCACCAAATTTTTGTGTTGCAGATCATGGTTCTGTTTTAGGCATTACAAGCCTTGTCTAATTAGTTATCTATTTACCAAATTTTCATGGACGAATGATGTCTTTACTTGTACACAACTTCAAATCCAAAGGATTTCAACATCAAGTGTGATCTTATTTTAAAATTTTAGGGAAAAAAAATTAAAAAAGGCTCATTAAGAAATATTCACTCAATTCCAATAGTTGTAGTTCCAATTTCAAAACATATTCTTGGTGAGATTTTGTGGTAAAGTTGTAATCTTAAATAATTTATTTTTTATGGTATGACTTATACTGAGAAGTTGGTCACAATTTGACACTCAATGCAACGTTTGATGAATTTGATCATACAAGCTATGATAGCTTGTTGTTGCTAGGAGGAATGGCGTCGGATTTCGAAGGTTTCAATTGTAGCTTTCTAGAAGAACCATTGTAGTTTTTATCTTCCTTGTGATTTCCAGGGTTTCATAAGGTGAAATGGGGAAGCCATGCCAACGCGGTTTAGTCCACATCAGATCTGTAACAGCCACATAGAGTTGTAAAACAGGTCAACAACCCGCACATTATGAGAGTTAAGGATCTACTTGAAAAGAAAGACATAAAGGACTAATACAGCACAATGAATTAACCTAAAGGAAGATAGGTTCAATTTTGCCTAATAAATATTTGGGTTTAAGAAAAAGTATTAAATGCTACAGTAGAAGTGTCTAGGTAATTAATGCTTCTATTTTACTGTTAAAAGTTTCTATTCTTAATTCCTAACATTAATAAAAACCTAAATACCAAAACCATAAAAGTTCATGTGTTTTTTATTTATTTAAGAAATATGTGATCCTTTGCTCCTTAAACATGTGACCTTGTTTTTAAATGTCTTGGTTTGTGTGGAAAGGACCTGAGTCATCGGGGCATGTGGTCGTGAGTTAGATCCTTGAATTTCATATGCATGTAAAAAGCACTGTTGGGGTATCAGCCATTAGTGCCATAAAATACACCAGATGAATAGTCTCTTCACTCTTGTCTATTGAATCTAGGCATTCCCTAGGAAACAAAAAATGTGCGTGTCTAATTCGTTCTTGATATGAAATTTGTAGACTGATGTTTTTGTGCCAATATTTGTATAGTTCTTCATGTGATGTTTTTGTCTATGAGATGATTAATTTGATATTTCATCATATTGACAATATGCAGGCTTTCTTGGGCTTCATGAAAGGAAAGGCTCCACAAACAATACTAACTGATCATAACACATGGCTGAAAGAAGCTATTGCTGTTGAAATGCCCGAAAGTAAACATGCCTTTTGTATATGGCATATTCTCTCCAAGTTCTCTGACTGGTTTTATTTACTTCTTGGGTCGCAATATGATGAGTGGAAAGCTGAGTTCCATCGGCTCTACAATTTGGAAATGGTGGAAGATTTTGAAGAAAGCTGGAGGCAAATGGTGGATAAATATGGACTTCATGCAAATAAACATATTATTAGCCTATACTCATTAAGGACATTCTGGGCTTTACCATTCTTGAGGCGATATTTCTTTGCAGGATTAACGAGTACATGTCAGACCGAGTCCATTAACGTTTTCATCCAACGGTTCTTGAGTGCACAATCTCAACCAGAACGTTTTTTAGAGCAAGTATGTGATATATAACATCTTTCCTTTTTTTTTTTTGGAGCAAATATAATATCTTTCCTGTAGCTTTGTTTATTGGTTTGTTCTGCCATAATTAACTATAATTTACTACAGGTGGCTGATATTGTTGATTTTAATGACCGAGCCGGAGCAAAGCAAAAGATGCAAAGGAAAATGCAGAAAGTGTGCCTGAAAACAGGTTCACCTATAGAATCCCATGCTGCCACTATACTTACTCCTTATGCCTTGAGCAAACTCCAGGAAGAGCTAGTTGCAGCACCTCAATATGCATCCTTTCTGGTTGATGAAGGTTGTTTTCAGGTTAGACACCATTCTCAGACCGATGGAGGTTGCAAAGTGTTTTGGCTTCCTTGTCAGGAGCACATCAGCTGCAGCTGCCGTCTATTTGAGTTTTCAGGCATCTTATGTAAACATGTGCTACGCGTCATGTCAACTAATAACTGTTTTCACATCCCAGATCAATATTTACCGATCCGATGGCGAAGCATTGGTTTGTCTTCTTTTAACCATTTTCATGGTGCAACTAGCAGGGATCAGCCTGAAAGGATACAATATTTGGAATCTTTGGTTTCAACACTTCTAATGGAATCCGTTGAAACCGAGGAACGCCTTGATGTTGCTTGTGACCAAGTTTCAATGGTGTTATCACGTGTTAAAACTCTTCCCAGGTCATCACATGGCGTAAATGATATTGCATTTAGTTATGCATCAGATTCATTGATCCTGCCAGAGGTAGAAGATACTGATGAAATGATTCATGGTTTTACAATTGCAAATCCTCATGATTCCATGGCTTTAGGCAAGCTAAAGGAGAGAAGGGCAAGAGATGGAGCTGATCTCACTAGAAAACGTAGGCAGTTCTCATCACCATTATGTGCACAATATGGACATGATGGATCTGATTGCTCAATAATGGCTGATGATAATATGAGTGAAGATGCATTAGGGTATATGTAGTGAATAGAAGTAACTAGGTGTACAAAGCAAATGCATTTTTTGGAGGTTTCATAAATGCATTTTTGTTGTAATATTTTTTGTTCCTCCATTTGTTTCCTCCAATTCAATGATACATAAATTGTCCACCACTCTTGTGGAAAAATTTCAGACCTATTTGAATTATTTTTGTAATCATTGAGAAGTCCTATTTTTTTAAGTAGTCATAGAAGACCTGTTTGGATAAGCTTATTTAGATGAGCTTATAGAAAAGACATTTTCCTGGAAGCTCGTCTGTGAAGTTTTTCTAGGTAAATTTTGTGTTTTGATGAAAACTTGCTTTTGACATAAGCTGAGAATAGAAAAACTATTTAAATACATATGAACTCTTTTTGGAGCTATTTTACAAAATTAAATTATCTAGACACTACTTCTAAATTTAAAATAAAGTTTACTATTGTAGATTAGTTGTTAAAAGAATTATTGGTTTACTCCAAAACAATTGGATGAGGTGACATAAGTCTCGTTCCATTTAATTAGTGATTCTAAGTAAATTCAAACTTTGAGAATTGAAGAATGTCAAAACTAGGAGATTTTGGTCATCCATGTGGTTCTATACTTCTATTTGACTCAGAAATAACTCTAGTATTGTATGCTGGAATAAGTTTGAAAAAAATGTGGCCTAGGCTCAAATTGTTTAGCTTATGCTTTTTTGTATGTGAAGTAAGAATCGTATATACCTTGATTACTAGTTTGCAAACAAGTATGTAGTTGGGAATAAAGGCTTGTATATTTGTAAAATAAGTTGTTTAATAGCCCCTTTTTGCATTTTACATGATTCATTTTGATTACTATGTTGAATCATATTCATGTATATTCCATACTATTTTCGAGAAGCTTTCTTGATTTCGTATCATTTTGTTTATTTGAAGGCATGTCAACTGGACGGGTATTTATCTGGGACAAGTTTCTTATAAAGAGCGTACTCCTTCTGATCTTATTTATAAGTAAATTTTCACTTTTTAAGTTCATTAAATAAATAATGTATGTGATCTATGATGTGGTCTATATTATAGACTACATACATAATTTATTCAATGAATCTAAAAAGTCAAAATTTACTTATAAGTGAGATAGGAGGAAGTATGCGACAATACTAATGAGCACATCCGGTAAAGAGTTACTTTGTTTTCAAAAACAAAACAAAAAAATTGTAGTCATTTGATAATATGTTTTTTTATATTTTATTTTTTACATCTTTCATCTCATAATAACAGGAGTTACGTGCAAGGACATGAATGTTTTGCTTTTGTCACTAAGTTTAAATAAAGAAAAAACGGAACCAATGACATACTACTTTGTCATTTGTTATTTTATATCGAGTTTCTGATCACATATTCAAGAGACTCGAATCTTTATTAACCATATCACGATATATTGGTACGGTAGTATTATATTTAAGTGTGAGTGATCAACCTAACGTCGAGCATGAATGAATTATATATTGTATGCACAAGAGAAGTGACTCGTACACCTAATATTTTAAGGTTATAGCTGAAGATGTAACGTCAATATCTCTTTGTGCTCCTAAAGCTTTTCGATAAAACCATCTACAATGTTAACTGCATGTACATTTCATCCTCAAGCGTTGCTTAACTCGCAAGGGTGTAAATATAAATATGTTGATTTGTATTCTATGTTAATGTGAGTTCATGGTTAGATACTCCACCATCCATCTTTTTAAGTGTTGTTTGATTACGATTTAGTGTTCTCATATGACTATCATTTTGATATTTTAAGGATATGAATTATCAATTATATATTTTTTCAATTACTCTTATCTTTTTCAATAAACTAATTAATGTCATGTATTTGGAAACTAAAGTTTGTTTTTTTAACAAAGTATGTTTGTTTTTTAAAACACTGTGTATTTAGAAAACTAAAGTTTTTATTTTTTTAAAAGAAAGTTTGTTTTTTGTTATCTTCATTCAACATTCAAATCTATGTCACATAGTGTGAATTTAGTATTTGTTGAAACCATTGTTGCAGCCTTAATTTTGACTAACGGGGGTTGAAAGAAAGTTAAAATTTTCTCAACTTTTGATTAATGTGAAGTTAGAATAATTTTTGTTTTGCTTTACAATTATTAAAAAATATGTGTAAAATATCTAGATTATTGATAATTGTTTGTTAAGAGAGAGAGAGATAAAGTGTGTGCAAAAAATATAAATAAAACTTAGTTGGAGAAAGAGAGAGTAACTAATTCATTTCCTTAATTTGGTGTTATTATTCTAAAACGACAAGAACGGATGGAATACAATTATTTTAATTTTTTTAAACATGATATTTAATTGAAAAATCGACTCAACAAAAGAAAATTGTTTTTTGATGAAATCCATACAAGCATAAAAGTAAAAATGGAAATACAAGAACTGGGATTAAAATGATAATTTTTATAATTTTCTCTTTGAAGTTGGCTCTGCCCTGCAAAATAAATACTCATAGAATACTTCTAATAATTCAATTTCTTCTTCATCCAATAATTGATCGATTGTATCACAATATATTGTAAGCCATTTTACAAAATTTGATGGGTCATACATATTGATCCTTGGGACTAGTACCTTGCTAGTATTGTTGAGTCATACAAATCTTCATATACTCAAGATTTAATGGGTCATACATATCTTCATATACTCAAGAGTTTCGGCACAAAATTTGAATACGAATGACCCATCACAATATATTGTAAGCCATTTTACTCATTTTTTTGCAATTGAATGTTCATCATTTCTATATTCCTATTTATACATGTCGTCGTATGTGGGTTTCGACACTAGACTCTTTCGAAGAAGAAAAAAACATGACTTATCTCAAACTTTTATAATTATATACATAATATTAATATTAGATGTTAATTGTTAATTACTAGCTATATCATACACAAACATTTTGGATGTCTTATTACAATATCATAGAATTATACATTTTAGGCATTGCCATACCTAGCTATGACTCATTCTACAGAATCTTGATCTCCCAAAGAAACTTTACTTAGCCTACTTGGCAACAATTTGACATTGTTAAAATTACTTACAATTTTTCTTTTCCCATTTCTGCGTTGATGAGATCTCAATATAGCTCTCCTTGCTAGCTCTTTTCCCACATTGGATTTAGTTGTTACATTTGTGGCAGAAATTTCTTCTGAAGTGAGTCCTTGGTTGCTAGAAGAAGAGGCTTTTTCTGAAGCCATGTTTTTGATTTTGTAACATATATATGAAAAGATGTTCAAGAAAAAGGTGTAAGGTGTTAGGCCTTAAAGGTGGTTTTCAAGAGACAATTTTCCACTTACATCACACGCAATGAGAATATGTGTTGGATAGCAGAGAAGTTAATGGGGTGCAAAAGGAATCACTTATAAAAAGTTTATTGCTCGTGGAATATATATGCTTATATGTTTTTTTTTTTAAGAAATTAAATTAGTTCATCTAAATTGGCATCAGAGATAATCGAATCTGAAACCTCGATGAGAAGCACACTCCCATATCCTAAACCAATACCACTAGACCAACCCAAGTGGGTTTATATGCTTATATGTTGTCTTGTTAATAAACTCTTACGTATATGAAGGTAGTTAATTCAATATTTATTTTTTTCATTTATGAAGGAAGGTACTAGTTTCATTGGTTTTAAGTTGCATTGTGAACTTTTATATAATAGAAAATGTGACTGATGTGGTCGTAATTGCAATTATGATGTCATTGTGGATGTCTCGAAAAATTTATATTGTGATTGCAACTGCAGTTGCAGACTACAACTTAACTCAAACCATAGACTCTATTTTTTTATTATCTAAGATCAAATTTGCGGTGCATAGATGTTGCTGACCAAATATTTTTTTGACGCTGTCGATAATCAAACTTGAGAGCACCGGATCGATTCCAGAGTATCCTAGGATTGATCTTACCACTGCCGGAACAAGAGGCTTGCTTATAGTCTAAACTATTGTTGAGGCATAGAAAGATATTTTTTATGTATTGATTAACAGTGAGACAAGTTTGCACCATGCATAAACATGTGTTTACTATTGAACCAATAATCTTATCATTAGATCAAATATGATATGATATAACTTATTGATTCAACAATAGAAAATAAACTTGTACAAGATGTAACAATAATTTACTTATGTGGCAAAATCACCCTTTAATCCTGCAATTGAATGTTTTGCCACAAAATGTATATTATAGCATACGTGTTAAGAAGTATACCACCAGGCTTGTGAAGTTGTGATATTCATTGGTCGATGATGTTGGGGAAACATCACATACATACCAAAGATTTAGGACAAAAGGACAAACAAAATAGACCATTAGAAAATAATACAAGACACATGATTGATGTATTTTGGCATTTATTTATCTTCACCAAATTAAATACATTACGATGAAAAAAATTGTTTACTATATTACAAACACAAGATTTGTAAAAACTTGAAAATCTGTCAAGAATGGAACCATTTTTCAAAATGCGAGCTCTTCATTAAAGAATTACAATGGGTAGTAAACACTTGACTCATAAGAGTTTGTTTATTTACTTCTACTTAGATCGAAACTATTTGTGGTCATATACTCATATTGATTTTTATTTTTTTTACAAATTAATCATATCGATATCTTTTTATTTAGCTTCTCTATTGACTTAGTGTTAATATTTTTGTTATCAGATCATTTTTTAGCAACCAAATTAATGAACTCATATATAGAAAGGGAATAGAAGGGGTGCTTAAACTAGTATACACAGAGGGAAAGATTCATATAGAATTACAATAGCCTTGTAACCAAAAATATTATGTTTGTCAATTCGGTCCATACAACCATTTGTACTAAATTTAGCTATATCTGATGTTCACTGCACGACCCTTGTTAGTGGTTGCTATAAGCTAAATGTTGACGCAACAGGTCCAATAGAGATGGGTAAATGGGGTATTGGTGTTATTGTGAGAGATAATGAAGGTGTTGTTGCTGCTGCTAGTTGTTGGCAAGTCTTTTCATTATTAGATTCAAAGGTAGCAGAAGCTTTATCTATGCGGAAGGAGTTGAAATTTGCTAAAGACATGTGTTTTCTGAATCTTACAGCAGAATCTAACGCTTCTAATGTGGTTCATGCGCTGAACACTCATCAACAATATCCCAACTATGTTGGATCTATTATTGGAGATTGCATTAATTTTAATGTCTTTTTTCGTAGTTTAAGTTTCTTGCATGTTTGGTGTGAGACTAGCCAAACTGCTATTATTTAGCTCAATACGCTATTCATAATCCACATTTGGCACATGATAATATACATTTGGCATAATGCAATTGGTTTAGACAAATTGATATGTGGCTATCGATCCTAAAATTAAGGAAGTTGAGGTTGTGCATAAATTGAAAAATGATGATCAATATTGGGCGTGAAGAAAAATGATGAAGTCTCTCATATCTTTCTTTGATACTCTCTAGTAGAGTAATTGTTTAGTGTTATGACTTAGTCTTCTTCTATCTTTTCCTTTCTCTTCTATGTAATAAGAACACCAAATCTTATTGGATTGATGGGTTCTAATCTATCAATTTCATCTTTAAATTAATAATCAATTTGTAATTTTCCATTTTATCGCATTCTTAATTTGGAGAACCACTACACCGATTAGATCCATGTCACTTCTTCTTCCCCTTTGTCTCCCTCTTCCCATCAAAAAGGAAAAATCACACAAAATTTAGAGAGTACAAACCTAGTGCCAATCATTACCTTTTTTTTATTTTAACAAAGGCAATCATTATCATCATGGTTTAAAAAAGAAATGATCGAATTAACATAAAAGCTATCACACACGTATATTGTTTAAAGGACAAACATAAATACAAAGGTTACTTGAAAACTAAACATAGATAGATAGAGATAAGTGAGAGAGACGGTCACTTGAAAAGACAACCTCTGCATTTAACAAAGATAGTTGGTTCAACACTAAAATATGAAGGGGTTCAATGTTAAAAACACAATGAAAATTGGTTCAAAAATAATATTTGAGGGAAGTCACTTGTATCTGTTGGGTTGGTTGTGGCTCCGCCACTGTATAGAGGTGTCAATTGCGGCGGAGGTCATTCGACCAACTACACTTGATGAGGCTACAGGTGTCACATCATGCTTTGCTCCCACAAAGACAAGATTCAAGTTGATGAACATCATTAAAGATAGCTTTTCCAAAAATATTTTCTCGTTTCTATTCATGATAAATTATCTTATCTCTCATAATCTAAAAAAAGTCGATTGCAAATTGATACCATACTCAACTTTATCTTATAAATGGCACTCAGGGAAGTATATTACCAAATGTAATTCAACTTGTTTACGTTACAAGTCAGAAGTCACTTACAGAAAATACCTATTTGCCAACCATGTCTTTATATAAAAAGAGTAATGATATTTGAATATCCATTTGAGACAACTCTTGTGACAACTTCTTTTCTCTCTCTTTTCATTGGTAAAAAACAATGGAGAGAAAAAAAGGAAAAGAGAGAATAAAAGTATAATGTAAGTAAGAGAGAGAAGGTTGTCAAAAAATTGTCATAAAGTGGTTGTACAAATATCATTTCTCACATAAAAACATCGGGATGGAATCACCAATTCCAAAGAGCTCCCCTGAACACCTAGAAACTATTGTTATTATAGCTCAACATCAAATCCAGTTACAAATTTGTTATTTATAGGGTTAATTCAGTAAACGATTCTTATGAATATTCAAATTTTCGTTTTTAATTCTTAAAATAAAAGATGACATTTTTTAGTCCTTGTAATATTTTCATTTAACATTTTTAGGAAGAAAAAAAAACTGATAGAAAATTTTACATGAACTAGAAATGTTTATAAATTTTTTATAGAGACTAAAAATGTTCACGATTTTTTTTTACAAAGATGGTACAAATTTCTTTTTGTAGAAATAAAAACAAAATTTTAAATATTTATAAAAAATCATTTACTAAGCGTGTGTTTGTTTTCACGGTGGATACCCACCAAACACATGTTTTTCTTAACTCTCAGAATTGGAGCTTCTTTATTCTCAAGTTGGTACTGCCCCGGGACACGAAAATGAAGAGTGTATCCAAACAGATAGTTAATTAGATCTAATTTATATCGGTATAATTCTACATCAAAAACTAAAGAATTGGTTTTGCTAGGAGGACAGTCTTCCACGCACAACATCAATGACTGGTTGCTAAATAGCCGACTTCTTTGAGTTTGCCCTGCCCTACCAAAAGTCACCAATATTTAAATTGAAAGGTCACTTTGCAATAGAGGAACCTTTCTACCATAGACAAAGGGAGCCTCCACATTTACACCCATAAAAAAATCTTAAAGAAAGTTTATTCGAAGAAGTTAAACTAGTCGACCGAAATTGATACAAAAGAAAATGAAATCTGAGACTTTGAAATAAACACACTTTAAGGTCTCAAAGCAACATCACAATCTCAATTGGGTTAATCTTTCAAGAAATTTTCCTTAAATTTCAACACTATCTCAAAGCACCTTAGGATAGACTTTCATTACCATATATTTTGCACACAAGCCTCTCTTGCTAGCTTTAAATATGTTCCTAGTAGTACTGTTCTAACTTTTTAGGTGATGAGGAAAGAAAAAGTAGTGCAAATTGAAACTAGTGAGTGTATAACCAGATCCTATTTGTTTGGTATTTAGACAAAGTGTCATGACACAGATTGCATTTTGTGATTGGAAGGCTTGTAAATGAGCCGTACAAAATGTTAGGACAATGACATGCAATTTGAAAACTCTTATGGATAAACAATGTTAGGTGGGATCCAACATTTAGAACAATTTACAGGTTTAAAATAAATTGAATTGTAGCTTGTTTACTTAAAATATTGTTTTAGATTAGTTAATTATTTTGTAACTCTTGATAAGTTCATTTTTTTTATTTCTTTACAAATAAGAAATGAAGAAGTAGAAAAGCTTATTAGGTAAGCACTTTCTTTTTCTTTAAAAAAATAGTTAGATAGATAAAGTATCTTTAAAATATATCAATCATTAAAGGGATAAAATATAAAAACCAAGGGCAAATTGGATAGTCCAATACCTTAGCAATTAGCATGCATAACATATGCATAAAAAATTGGTTGAATTTTTGTGTGTTGCAAATTCATTGGTGGCTATTTTTTGTCCCTCTCACTTTTATTCATTTTTCCACCTCAGAATAACACTTTATGGAGGTTTAGATAAGAATATTCAACTCTAGAGAATAGTAGCAACCACCTACATTGCTTTGCCCCAAGGTTGAAGCAGAGAATTCATTCTATTTCTAATATTTAACAATTTTGATTCCTTTTCTTTTACCTTGGATTTCTTCTCTTCCTTGTTTAGAAAGTCTTGTTCATTAAGAATGCATCTTTTACTACATCATACGGTTCAACTTTGTGCTCTCCTTTCCTTTCTAGGAGAATCATAAAGAAAACACCATGATTAGAAATGAATATAATCATATGAATTATGACATAATTATTAATTTTTTTCAAATTTCTAGAGGCCATTTTAAAGAGTCTTTACTTTTTACATACAAATTGCATTGTGATTCAATAGTTGATATTTGACTGGATTGACCCAAGTTTCGAGCAACAATTCGAATTCTCTATAGTCGTTCATAGTCAAGTCAAATCTCAATAGTTAGATTCAAATTGTAGCTCAATCAAACAACGAAGATTATTCAAGTTAATCTGTCACATGTATTAGAAATGCATTATAAAGTTACTGGTAAGTCTTTGATTAAAAGTTTAAGATGTTGGGATGACTGGTTAATGAGGACATGTACAAAAACTAATTTACCATTTTATGTTAATATACTCGTGATTAAAATAACTGAATTAACTGAAAGGTTCACTCAACATTGTGAGTGAAAGTGTCATCATGTACACGTGTTTGCTTTGTCATAAAACATTAGCACTATCCTTTTCTTCATCACTCATAAGTCACAACATCACAAAAATAAACTTATGGTGCTAATTAACAATAGCTCTTGTGTTACAACTTAATATAAAATCTCAAACGGTAGGAATCTTTGGCCTTTAAGCAACCTTTGCTCCAAGCAATTCTAGAACTCTTCTTTCTTTTTCATATTCATATCATTAGAATAAAAGTTTCATTCTCTCTTCTTCTTTTCTCCCTTAGGAATTGTCTCTCTTGAAGGGTCATAGAAAATGGCAGTTACACATGCAGACCTTGAACCAAAAAGAAGTAAAACAGATTTGAGTAGCAAAACAGGAGCTTTTCTTATGGTTTTCACAATTCTATTAGGCTTACTTTGCTTCATCTTATGTCTCATAGCGGAAGCCACACGCTCCGAGGTACAATTTTTTTATTACGATGTCTTTTTATATGCAAATGTTAGTAATTAATTTGTCAGGGGAAGCGAAAATTTGTTAATACTCTTTCCGCGTCCCAACTAATACTATTGGGATAAACTTTCAATTCGGTCCATGTCGCTTCAATTCGTTAAATAAAAAAACTAACAATTAGTAGTTACCATACCACCAAAAAAACTAAATTTTCATGAAGTTTAATGTAATTTGGTGGGATTGATATGATAGGTGACATGGATGAATACAAATGGAAAAGAAAAGGGAACTAAATCTGAATGTGTATACAATAGTAATGGGAAAGTGCCTTTGTTATGTGCTGCTTGTGCTTTTGTTGGACTAGCAATTGCTTTGGTTATGGAGCATACTTACATGTTGATAGCAGTGAGTAAATCATCACCTTCTTTAATTAATTGGGATCCTGATTCTCCTTCTGCTAAATCCTTAACATGGTTGGCTGGTTTTTTCTTCATTACAACTTGGTAAGACAAATATATATTTTAGTTCCTTTGTTCCTTATTATTGTTCCTAGTCCATCTGAACATGTCACTAACACTAACATGTCGAAATTGGTAATAATCTAAAAGAAATAAAAGCGATTAAATGTTACATGTGTGTCAATATCGTGTTTGTCACGTAAGATACATTAGATATACTTTCAATCTAAAATGTAGATGCTACATAAAATTTAACTTTTTTTTTTATGTTGTAGGATTTGTTTCGCAGTTGCGGAGATTTTGTTATTGGCAGGACTTAGTGTAGAATCAGGCCATTTAAAAAATTGGACTAAGCCAAGAACAAATTGCTACACTATCAGAGAAGGTTTGTTCTCAGCTGCAGGAGTGTTTGCTTTAACAACAGTTTTCCTAGCTGCTGGTTTATACCTAACAGCACTTCGTGCACAAAGAATGTCAGAGGAGCTTGCAATTGTTAGAAGAGAAGTTCTTGAAGCTTCTACCTTTTATGCTTCTCCACCAAGATCACCTCAAAGTCAAAGACATATTACAACTGTTGCAAGAGAGAACCCTACAACAATTGAGAGTCAAAATGATAATTTATTATTATCTGTGTTTCCAACTCCTTTTAATAAAAGTTATACCTTTGTATAAATTTGTATAGTTTGATCCTTTGGTTTGGTCAAATGGGCCAAATTTTTAAGGTACGTAGAAAGTGGAGTGTGACAACATTACATATACAACTTTACACTAACTTTAGAGATAAAATTCATTTGATTGATATCATCACAAAAAATTCATTTGACTGCTTGTGTATATAAATTGTGATTATTATTGTAAAGAAAAAACTTGTGATTTTAAATCGGGTTGATCCACTTGTCAGTAAGTTGGGGTTAATCGTTTTTCATTTGAACAAGAATACTTATCAATTATTTTACTTTTTCTTTTGTGTCTGGGGTTCGAACCCCGAACCTTACATATATTATACATTGTCCTTACAAACTGAGACTATCGATTATTTTACTTTTATTAAGAAAAGATGGTAATGTAATTAATGTGTTCATTTTATGTATATATGTAATCTAAAATACCATGTGTGCTTTCTAGGGTCGAATCTTGGACGCAACATGATCGTATTTTGAGAAATGGTATGAAAAGCGGTATGGACTCTGATTTTGACAATGACATGGATGGCCTTCGTGGTGTGATTCCAGATTTTGACCGTAGCTGTTTTACTAGTAAAGACATCGTCCCTATTAAAGCACAAAATGGTTTGGCGAGTGCCCTTTCTAGTAAGTGTTCAAGTTATGGAAGTGAAGTTTGCCATGACCACTAAACAGAAAATAGTTTTTGCGTGTTTGCAAGCAACACATGCTCTGAATTTTCTAATAGCTATCCATATTGTTGGGTTACGTCAACATATGTCATCAGTAGAGTACCGCACTATCATATGATATCGCCTCATGATTCCATTATTTCCATTGAGTATGTGTGGCATATGTTTGACATAAGGCGTGTCTGAATACCTTTGGCCGAGAGCATGTTGTTCATTGTAAGGAGTCTCCCGACTTCAAATACATGCATGACTTTGTTAGGATATCCTTTTTTATATCTTCAGGCAGGGGACGCGTGTGAACTTCTTGTCTTACCCACTTGATGTTAAGGAAGATGGGACTTCAAAATCAACAAGAGGCAGCTGCAAGTCATGTACCCACCGAACAGCATGATAGAGACCTAGAGCTTCTCCTATATCAACTGAGCGGGCCAGGGAAAACCACATTGTTTTTGTGACGATAAAATGACCCTTCTCATCACGAATACACATACCTATACCACCTTATTCCTAGAAGTCGGAAAAGACGCATCAATGCTGCACTTAAACCTTCTGTGTACTGGTGTCTTTCACCTATCTACCCCTGGTCTTGTAGTCGTGGCCTGTTGTGTATATGGCAGCGTGACAACAACTATATTTTGTTGTTGACAGTCGCGCATAGGTTAGTGGCGGCTGATTTGATTTTTCCTCTACCCATACCTTTATGTCTTAAGTTCTCTTCATATGGGGAGGAGATAATGTATGTCGTGTACGGTGTATTGTGGACCATAACCTTTTTTATATTGGATGACTATTAGGGTTTTCCATTGTTCCGTTAATGGGCAATTTAGAGATCCACTCATAGAATCCATATCAACTAATTAAATATTTAATTAATTATCCAATTAGAAATCTAATAGTTTTATTACTTAATTTGATCACTACACTACCAAAAAAAACTTAATTTGATCACTAATTGAACTGTCATAATATTCCTAAAAGGCTTAAAAGCCCTCTAGAGAGGTTCAAAGCCTCTAAAAAGGACTCAGACGCCCTCCAGATGGGCTCCAGAGGTCCTGGCGCGTCCCTCTTAGGGTGTCGCCTTCCTTAGCTTCTAGAAATTTCTAGAAGTCGCCTTAAACTACCTTAAACTGACTAAAAAGAACAAAAGCCCAACTTCCTTGGAGCTCAAGTCATGCTAAAACAAGCCCACAAGGGGGCTATAAATACAACCCTTGGGAGCAGTCTCAAGGCATTCAATAACCAGTTCTAAAACCCTATAATACGATTCTTAACCCTAGAATCCTCTATTGTACTTTTTCAAGTACACTAATCAACTAAGACTCACAATTGACAAATAGTTAATATAATTATTATGACAATATTTGTCCACACAATGATATTGGAATATAATAAAATAATAAAATATTACAACAATTTCCCACTTGGGCTACATATCTTAATAATTATATCATATTTCTTTAGGTGGGCAACTGAATGCTATTTATCTTTAGATTTCAACTTTACAATCTGGTCCACCTCATACATTAATAATGAGACCATCACGGCTGCCGTCACTGACGTATAACGTGACGGAACCCCGACGACCACCATATCAATGTACTTGATGACATAGATCGATATGAATGAGTTGCATGGAAATTTCATGCAATGTGATCTCTAAATCATGTCTATTTCTAACTGGTCTAACTAAAGTCTTTAATGAGATCAAACTGAAGTTTTGCAAATTTAAAATTTGCACAAATGATACAGAAATGATTATAACAATAATAACCTCATGAACTTTATTTTTGCAGAAAATCATAACATAAAGTCTGTATCGATACCAAAACAAAAGTATAGAACATAAAATAAAAGAGACTCTCACTAATCTAAGACATCCTTAATGACAACAACCATACGAAAGACCTTATGTGTCATGTCTTTGATTAGTGGTATAGCTAGCATAAAGTTTGTCTCTATATGTTCTCTCCTTTAACAACAATAATAAGGTAATGAACCTTATAAATTTTATTATTAAATAAATATATGACTAAATTATGTCACTATATAACTTGAATGGTCTTTCAATACCTTTAACAAGATGCAACCAAGTAACATAAACATTTACAGTAATTTCCTGAGTTAGGATATGTATTATATACACACATCCAAAAGCCAGAGTCTAATACACTGATGATCTCCAAATCATCATATCTCTGATGTGCGCATAAACTCTCTTGTTCTCTTTAATAATCCTTATGATTGCATTTTCAACAATTCTAACTTTGAATAGTTCAAGTATCTGCCCAACAATCTTATTATATACGCTATTTCCGAATGCGTATAATAAGATCAAACATAAGAACCCTATAGCCGAAGCGTATGAAAATACTTAATTTTCGGAATTCATAAATTTTCTAATGAGCAATGTTTGAGACTGAAAAGTCTTTCTCGGTGATTATGGTCATCCATAACTTATTATGTCAATATATTTTCAACTTTATTGATATAAATCTTTTGTGAAATCTGAAGGATACCTTGAGAGTAATCTCTAAGTATCTAAAACTTGATACAAAAGAAGTGTCCCCAAGATCTTTCATCGCTAAACTTTCGTTAGAGATATTCTTGGTTTCACATAACTAATACATCATTTTTTTGGACAGAAACTAATGTATCATTGTTGACTAAATAAAATATAATTGATGCATTAAACTTGAAATATAAATTTACTCCCACTAAACTTGGTAAATCCACAATTCTCCATGATATTATCTCAAAATCAAATGAGACAATTACTTTATGATAATTTGTGGTAACACTAAAGAGACAAATTTCTTAACTTATAAGTGGATTTCATGATTTTGCATCATCTACTTTGTATCTATTGACACAAAAGTTTTCCTTAGTTGCACCATATTGTATCATTAATGCTGCCATTAAAAAATATTGTATTGACATCCATCTTATGCAGCTCCAAAATTATATTAAGAAAACTAGTATCATGACTGTCCTAATAGAGTCTTTCAATTACACTATACAGAATCTCTCTTTTCAGCCAATTCTTTATGACAATAGAAGCTATAGTTCTCGACGGTGTTGACTTTGATCTATATGAATCATTTCATAACTTGATTGAGAGTAAGAATAATAATGTTCTCATGAGGATCTAAACATACTACAATAATAGTAACTATATGAATTAGTGTAGAACTAATTCTTTCTCATTCATTTTTGTTCTATTATCATACCTCTCCACCAAATTCAATATCCTCAATAAAACTTAACAATTTATGTCTTAAAATTTTCTTAATTTATTGGACAAAAAACTTATAGTATTCAAAACCATAAACAATATAGAATTTTACAGGTCATAACTGAATTGACTCTAATAGTTGAACTTAAAAGACACATTGAATCATCATTTGAAAATAAAACTCAAAATATCTTGATTTATTCAAAGAGAAATTAAAACAAAAATTAATTCAAATAACGATTCACCAAATTGTCTTTTAAATACAAAAAATAAGCTAGTAACGACAATCTAAAAATAATTCAAAATGAATAAAATAATCTTTATCGACTATGTCAAATCTAAATTGATATATTTCAACATCATTTGACATAATTCAGTCAAGACTACCTTTCTTTATTTGCCCTTATCATTTGAGGTAATTTCCGTCTTGCTTCAGCTTTTCTTTATTTGCACACTTTAGGAATTGATCCTTGAAGGGATCATTTATAACTTTAACAATTATAAACTTAATTGTGCAAAGAGAATTCTAATGCTAATTTTTCAAACAATTCGTATGATAGTCAAATTTACTGAATTTTCGAACAAGTCACTTGATAGTCGAAATTATAGTGTCTCGGCAAGATTAAATATTTATATAATGTGCTGCTAATATTTCTTTGCGTAATAATCTTAATGAAATAATCACTCTCCAATGAGAGTATGTCTTTCTCTATATTGCTTTGAAAGCACCTTAGTTCAAGCAAAGAAAATATGACAAAATTTGTCATCTTAAACTGTTGGAACAAAGGGTGTTTCTCAAAATCACCTCTTAAGTTTTGATAATAACAAGGTATTAAAAATCATCAATTGGATTTGCTAAACAATTTGTTCAAGTGTACAGGATCCATAATCAAAGTACTATTCATAAAGATTCTGATTGAACAAGTTCAAGAGCAAAGGAATTTTATTTAAAGCTTAAAGCGTCTGGAAGAATGCGTCTGAAGAAATGCGTCTAAAGAAGTGCATCTGAAGAAACGGGTCTGAAGAAGAGCTCCTGCAGACACGTCATCAGAAGCAAAGTCATCAGAAGCAATGGTCATCAGAAGCATATCTCGTCAGAAGCTACTTCACCAGAGTTGACAAAGGACAATGTACGAAGTGTATGACCACTAACTCTGCAATCTTTGTCTCTACATCAAGACACGGATAATAGTAACTTTGCTGCAGACGTTGTTCCTTTTGTAATGGAATGGATTTGAAATTAGTTCTTCATAGGACAACTATCAATTCAGGCAAAAGATCAAGGGTGAAGAATCAAAGCTTCAAACAAGACAAGTTGATGTAACAGCTAAATTCTCAACGTCTCTCAACTCCTCTATAAATAGGGATGAAGACTCAGAAAACAAAAACAATCTAGACATATACAAGCAAAAGGCCAATACTCTGTGCAAAGTGTCGTAAACAAAACATCAACAACTTAGAGAATTCTTTCAATTGTTCATATCTTAGAATTCTTAAGTGTCTAGAAAAACAGAGTCTGTTCTGTTTCGTATTGTATTGTGAATACCTCTGATTGTATA
>Ga0315914_1002676_pt1 | contig 27273 bp, 17 predicted proteins | sample MpolenodulesMG_FD_203920 | JGI IMG/M metagenome (GOLD analysis project Ga0315914, IMG submission 203920) | Medicago polymorpha root nodule microbial communities from Los Angeles, California, United States - elongated nodules | ecosystem: Host-associated > Plants > Roots > Nodule | place: USA...
AAGATGTATCTAGAAATTTTAATCTGTGGGGGCATCATCATATACCATAATTTTACATAATACATTAATACATAAGTGATGAAATAATAAGATTATTATTTATTTCTAAGCAAAAAATTGGAGATCCTAAAATAATAGTTATATATAACAAGAGCCAAAGATATATCGACATCTACAAATTATAATTGATTTCCATGTCTTCATATTTTAAAATTATTTTGTATTTTTTCATTTTCAACACAATTGAACATATATTTCTCTATAAAAGTGACCAAACATTCATTCAAATAATTTATCTCTTATACAATGATTCATTTAATTTTTAGCAAACACATTATTCAATAACTTTTAGTGGTGGCAACACTTAATTTGTAATAAGATAATGATAAAATTATTCAATTGCGACTAAAGAAATATAAATACTAGTGGGGACAAGTGACCCCAATATGTTAACCTGCATCTATCACTAGTTGTGATAACACAAGTTATAGCCCAGAACATGGAGGTTATAACAACAATCTTCAACAAAAGTTGTGATTTTTTCTTCACTTTTGGACTTCAATAATTTCCTTTTAATATTCATTATTTCCAAATCCTTTATTCCACAATCAACACATTTAATATCCACATAATCTTCTAATAATTCATTATGTATTGGTGGTGCACTATGTGTTTGAATATCCCCTATCTCAAAGTTAGCTCATGAATTTGCACCCACCTTAACCATTAGGCTAAAAAACATGAATCAAAATTAAACATCAATAAATAACAATATTAACAACCCATGAAAAATTAGTAATACTTTACATCTTACCATCCAACCTTGAACCCCATAATTTACAACCTTTGTTTGGAACCGTTTTTCTTATTGTGCAGATGACACATTGCTTTTGGTAGCAACAATATGGAGTTTTATCAGAGTCGCGCTTACCACTTGATATGAATGATCCAATAATGTCTGCACCCGAATTCAGATAGTTGTTGCGCTTGAAGCCATTAAGTTGATAAATTGAATCTATTGTAGGAATCAAAATGGAGTTAGGGTTTTGAAATTTGGGTAAAAATGGTTTGAAAGGATGAGAAAGATGAAGCGGACACATCATGTCCACAAAACGTTGTGTTTTAAATCAACACATCATTTTTGTAACGTCTATTTTGAAAAATGACAACTTTGAACTCATTTGTAAACTTAAATGATCGATATGGAACAAAAATATCTTAGACAACAAATATGTTATAAACGTGAAACTTAAAGGCTACTTGTGGTTTTCCCTTTGGAGGTGTGCTTTCCAGTTTGGTGGGTTATGTACTCTTTGGGAGAGTGGCAGTGTCAGTCTCTACTTGTACTTCATCTTTGTTGTAAAAGAAATTTTTTTTTTCAAGTAATATAGTGGTTAGAGTTCACACATTTTAAATGTGAAGAAATTGGGTGTCCAAATTCGAACCTCCTGGCACTGCATATAATAAACAATATCCCTATCAACTGAGACGATGGAAGTCTGAATTATTAATGGCCTCTTATTATGAGAACTACAAGGCTAAAGACCCAAATGAATAAATGGATGCGGTCGAAGCAAAATTTTACACTCCATCTCTCCTTTGAATGTGTCAAAATTAAACTTTCAATTGAATTTTTCACTAAAGTCATTTTAATTCAAACTTCTGAAACTTTCAATGACTACGATGCATTTCCGTATATGAACATTGAGTTTTTTTCCTTTGAAAGCTGGAACATGTAGTTAAAGTATTTATAAAATAATTGACAAAAAAAAGTATTTATAAAAAAAGTATTTATAAAACAGAGAATTAATATTATAAATTACGTTCCTAAAAAACAGATCTCGTGTATGAGAGGTTTCGAGTTTGAGCTTCGCTAGTATCTTTGTAGGGAGTTAAATGTTAATACTTTTGTAAGTGGTTGGACCGGAACATTATCTTCTTACCCTAAATTTTCAATGTCTAAATTTTTTTACTACGAGGATAATATACAATTGAAATTTCTTAAGGGGACTTTTACTTGCTCTATTATATATCCATGTCATATTTTCCATTCAATCCTCACACGTTAGGGTTGAGCATGAGAACTGAACCCGCCCAAAACCCGCCTAAACTTCTACTTATTTTAATTAAACGTACGGGTCGGGTCGGTTCTCGGGTTCAAAAAATGAATAAATTCGAGTATACACAGTTTCCAACGGTTGGTTGCAGTTCCTGGTTTTATAACTCATCGGTACCCCCAACCGACCGACTAATAGATCCCCTAGCATACTAATAGCCATTCCCTGGTAAAGATTTCACTTTATGTCACTTGTTAACTATTATAGCCGGCTAAAATTCTACTACCCATGCTTCTTTTAAACTATTATAGTATATTCATAACTTACTAAGTTAGCTTGGATCAAACAATGTTATATGAGTTCAGTGATTTCCAATGAACATAATTTGGCTATGTATTGCTTGAGTAATTTAGAAGGAAATAAACTGACGCGTTTTTCAAGAAAATGAGGACGACCTTCAAACGTTTTTGAAAAAATCAAGCTTCAGAGCTTTTGTGGTTGAAATCGAAATACATTACATTCAATTTTGATTATGAGTTTGGAGGCTTAATCATTTTAATTGAATGTTTGTTATTACATATAGTTTCTTCTTTTCTTTCTTTGGTAGTCCTTTCGTAACTTTGTGAAGTAATTTTGTAACTCATTTTGTAACTCTTTTAAGTCTTTCTGATACACCTTACGCATAAGGACTTATTTGATGTGTGTGTCTGTATATATATTTCGTTGTTTTTAAAGAAAAACCTTGACTTATATCATAATTGAACTTAGAATTATTATCGCTAAATACCCCAAGAAAAATAAATGGATGCGGTGGAAGCAATTTTTTTCACTAAAGTCCTTTTAATTCAAATTTTTGAAACTTTCAATGACTTCGATCTCAAGAGTACTATCTATCCGATGTGGGACTAAATCCACTCCCTCAAAGCCAACACAATGAAGATGTTGGAGGCTGCAATTAAGGCTAACCAAATGTCACAATTTAGGCGACTAGGGACGGACCGCAATTAAGGTGGAATTTCCAACAAGTATACTATATGAAGAAAGAATTTTCCTTTGAAAGCTGATGTGAATACGACGAGTATAATATACAGTTGAAATTTCTTAAGGGAACTTTTACTCGTTCTATTATATATGCATGTCCTATTTTCCATTCAATCCTCACACATTGCAGAAAAACCTATTGTTTGAAAACATAAAGCTTTAGCTTTTTGCATTAAGATGGCTTACTTTAAGAAGCTTATGTTGAAAATGGCTTTACTGTTCGTGCTTCTTATATCAATTAAATTGGCAACAGCAAGGGTACCCCTTTGGATTTCTGAGCCTCATCTCAAAGCATGTAAGTATCCTAATATCTCTAAAACCTTTTCTTTTTCTAAAAATATTTTAACCTTTAAAATTGAACTATTTATACATATATTCCAGAAAGCACTCAAATTTGGGTTGTAAAAATTTAATGTTCATCAAGATTTTGTGAAGGGAGCTTCCTTTCCTAGGCATGTTTTAAAAATTCATTGGGCGGAGATAAATAAAATATATTAGTTTTTGGTTTTTATTTATTTATTTTTGATAAAATTAGTTTTTAGTTATTTGTCATTTTTTTAAAGAAATTTTTGGTTGTTTGCATTTATTATTTAACTTGTTTTTATTTTTATGGCGCAATTTATTAATCTTATTGTTTTTTAAATATAATAAAATAGAGAAAATGTAATTTTAATTTATTTATTAATTTTCTATTCTTCATTTTGGAACATAAACAAGCTAATTAACCAAACCCACCAATATGTGTGGATCAAAATGAATCGGTACTAGGTATATTATTGACTCACTAAGCAATAATCAATCTTGAAAACTACACATGGCTCCTGTAAATTGTAATATACTTTCAGATAAAAGAAATTTGTGTTTTTTAGTTTTATTGTTAATAATATTTTATTTGATCCCTAAAAAATCATTTGTTTGCAAATTATGGACTGTTATTATTATTTTCTGCTAATTGTGTTTATTGATATTGCTATTTTCTTTTGTTGACCTCTAAGATGGACGCCTACTACTTACTGCTGATGATGCAAGAGACCACCACTATTTTCATCATAACCCCTGAGGAACCAAGACTCAATTATATACTGGAAAATCATGTTGAATAGGAATAAGAAAGAGATCCTAACAGATTGAGGCAGATCAGTTATGAGAAAGATTTTTGTTGCAGAAAAGCCAAAAAATTGTATAACATATTGGTTTCCTTTTTATTTATTTATGAATATTTTGACCCAATAATATTGGTATTCCTTTTATTAATAAGAATAATAATGGTGTCCTTCTGGAATTACGGTTTCATATGAACATACATAGATTAAATTTCACTGTTAATCTCTAAGTATTATTTTTATACATCGAGTTTTTACTAAAGTAACGCAATACACGTTTCAAATATTAGCGATGAAATGAACTTCTCCTAAATCCGATATTGCAATTTTGTATTCCAAGCAAAATGATATGTTTCTTGGGGGTGTTGGTTCGTGGATTCTCTTCGAGACAAAGCAAAACCGCAATAAAGTTTTAAAGAGAGCGACCTAAACCACGATTCAGTCCAATTTAAATCCTTTTAAATGTTTACAGCTACATAATCCTTACTATCATTTTCGTGTTCAAAATTGCATCAACGAGAAAAGAGGTAAGAAAAAAAAAGTATGACCTCAAAAATATTAAAGGAAGTACATTCTATCTAATAAGACAATCCATAAATTTGACACAACACATAAATTAAATAAAGTCCTCCCTTATATATTGAGCCAACAATCAATTGTTTGGAAAACCACATCTTCAGAATTGGAGAAGATATTCTACCATCCAAATCGATCATATGATTGAGTGTCAAATTAATGGCAATCTCTTCCATCCACTACAAGAATTTTGTCTTTTATTGATGGAATTAAACCCTTGGTAATACAAAACAATCACTCAATAAGAGACTAAAGCAAGGAACATTTGACACAAGTTTCCGGACGTTAGTTACTCCACTCCAAAATCCAAACCAACCAAAAATCTTATACAAAGCAACAAAAAAAAAAAGAAGAGAGATCACACATGATAAACAAATGAACTTCCTAGTCTAGGAGGAGGAGAAGGTGCGGGAGTGTTGTGATTTTGTTTTGCAGCTTCATATTTCTAATAGGTGTATTTGACACTTAAATGCGACTAACAAATATAATGTCTCAAGTGCTCATAATCATTTGTTGTCAAGAGTCAACAATAATGCTGCCGCTGTTCATGCAACTGAATTTTGGAACAAAGAGGTGCACCTCAAAATCAGCCTCTTTGCTTAACGTCTGTTTCGGAACTGGTTACCAACAACAAATAATTTAATTAAAAGACAAGCCCTTCAACCAAATGTTCAGCTTTGCACAGGTGGTATCGACATGATGGAGGACGCATAGCACCTATTTCTCTCTTATGATTTTTTTGGGAAACTTTTGTACGGTATCTCTAACTGGCTTAGTTTCCACATCGTGTATCCTGAACATGTGTCAGACCGTTTACATCAATTTGACACCTTAGGCGGGTTTTCCAAAAGTATTCGCTTAACTTTTAACCTCATATGACTTTATTGTGTGTGGGTAATTTGGATCGAAAGAAACGCTCGGGTCTTTAACCAAAAGAAGGCCACTCTTGATCAATTACTCGACAAAATTAAGCTTCAATCTTACTGGTGGCTGAAAGCGAATCGTCCTAGCTTTGTTTCCACTTATCATTTTTGGTGGTTGAATCCATTACCTTGTTTAGACATCTATCTGTAATGGGGGGTCTTGGCACTTGGCCACTTTTAGCCTTGTAACTTTGAATATCTGATGTAACTTGATACTCTTCCAATTGGTTTTTTGGTATTTCTTATGCTGGTTTTTCAGGCTTTCAGTAATATATTCCATTTTAAAAACAAATGAACTTTTGTTTTGAATAAAATAATCATAGATAGATTGGTGAGGCAACTCTCTTCAATATTTCTAAAATATCGTACATGGGATTAACATGTTTCACAATTGAATCAAATAGTCATAGATTGGTGGGGAAAATCGATCTTGACATTTTAAATATTTTTATTCAAAAAAAGAAAAGAAATGCATTGACATGTTCACTTCTATGGATGATAGATAACAATTCAGAAGATTTTGCTAAAAGAAATTTTATTTTGAAAATGCAGCTTGTTACTTTTATCAATGCAATAATTGCACAAATTTATATATAAATTTATTACTTTTAGTACTCTAACCAATGTTTCGATGACACTCGTTACCATTTTCCTAATTTAAATTGGTCAAGTTAAATTGTGAGTCAAACATAATCATTAATCCACCATCTCATGTCATATCATTCAGATTATAAATTTCTAAACTTGTAGTCATCGACAATGACTACGGTGTAATGCAGCAGGAAATTTCCTCCTCTTTTTTCTTTGGGATGAAATTTCCTCTTCCTTTTGTTTTTATATATAGAGAAGGACATTGCCTTTGACAAATGCGTACCAAAATTTATTAATTGACGACTATAAACGTAAGAAATAATGGATTATGCTACATCATATCTCTATCCTACCGACAACCAAAAAAACTTTGTCCAACCAAAATTTAACATTTTATTTTTTTTAATTAATGATATGTTTTAGTTATATTATTATTAGGAAAACATTACTCGTAGTCCTGTGGACTTAACTCATGTGACAAGGATATTGCATAATATATGTAAATGTCCGGATTCAAACCTAATATCTTACTTATTCATCCTAAAAAGATGAATTACGAATTTTAAATCACTGAACTACTTAACAAAAAAAGTGAAAAGTACTATTTGAACGAGACGTAAATACATTTCCATCTAATTCTCATTCACTTCACTCACACACACGTAAATATATGTTCTAGATTCTCTTATATTGGCAGGAAGATATATGGCTTATTTTAAGAAGGTTATATTCAACCTGGCTTTGCTGTTTGTGATCATCTTGTCAATGGAAGTGGCAACAACAGCAAGGGCACCACCGTGGAAAATTGAGCCTCATCACCAAACAAGTAAGTAATACTCTTTTTGGTCTAAGTAAAGCCTGATCCATAATTGTTTTAGTCATATTACAAACTCATAAACAAGTAATTATACACATCTTTTGAAAAATGATTAACTTATATATGTATCTGTTTAACAAAAAGCTATTTAATACACTTGTTGAATTTTTACATTTTAGTTTTATTCTTGTCATTTTTCTACATATCTAGGCAATTTTCGCAAGAGATTTTTTACTGATTAATTATTTGAAATTAATCTCATTTTCCTGACAAAGCTAGCAAGAATCAAGAACTGGTTATTCAAGTTTTGATTTGTGGTTTTTTTAGTAAAAAAAGTCGAACTTCATTATTTTATATTTTTCCATTTGAAATTTATGTATGGTTAGTACTAATTCATTCACCATGTTGCTGCCATGTCTGTTTGGGAATCTCAAAGATGGACGCCTACTTTATATTATTGATGATGTTCCACACGGCCACCACTATAAGTCTCCTCCTCCTCCTCGCCCGTCTCCTCCTCCTCCTCCTCCTCCTCGTCCATGATGCTGATGAATCCAGAGCACCAGAATTATCACGATGGTGAAAAGAGCAAGTTGACAACGAATAAAAAAAGGGTGAAAAAGAAAGATGGAAACAAAACTTGTGTAATTGCATATTCACATGCTTTAATAATTAATAAACCTATGAGTTGTATTCAGATATTATGAGTACTACTAATTTATGAGTTCTCCATATTTAGGCAATTTTTACAAGAAATTTGTACTGATTAGGTTTTTGAAATAATCTCATTTTTCAGACAAAGCTAGTAAGAATCAATAACGGGTTATTCAAGAAAGTTTATACAACTATGAATAATCTAATCTAACTTGTAAATAACTAGAGCTATCAGATTTGTCCTAACTCAGTATGTCTCAATACTTGTAATTTATATAATATTTATTCTCATGTGAGATGTATGATTTAAAAAGTCGTTATTTATACACAAACAATATGTGAGTTATCTCCAATTTTTTTGTTCAAACACTATATACACAGATAAACTTTTAAATAATATGATTATATATATATGGAATTTAGAAGGACATCCACTAGTTTTTTTTGCTAGAACCATACACACACATACATACATATGTATGTATGGTTGTATATGTATATCACTTTAAGTTTTTTTTTTTTGGATTTAGTAGTTTGATGACTGGAACTCACACATTTAAATGCGGAGAAGTGGAGTGTCCGAAGTTCGAACTTTGTCACCTCCATAAATTATGAATGTCACCAATTAAGTATTTCTACCTTTATCGAAAAAATTGTAAAAATGCATTTCAAATTTAGGAATTATTACAAAACTGAATACTTATCAATTTTAATATCTTTCAACAAAATATTATTTATTTTAATTCCCTTTTATTATTACAAAAAGGGTTAATATTCCTACAAAATTACTAACATTCATTTTTCCTTCGTTGGCGCTTTGTCACCATAAATAAACTCACTATATTTTCAATCAAAAAATTGATACTACACAATGCCTATTACATGCCTTTATTTAAGCAACAAAACATACTAAAAGACAATTGTGAATCTTATCAATTAAGCAAACAAAGACTTATCTATAAGCTAAAAAAAGCAAACGGCTGTCTTGGAAAAGGAAAAGGGAGACGGTGCCTACTACTTTTTAAGGTTCAATAATAATCTTTCTTAGTGACCAAGTTGTTTCACAAGAAAGAAAGACTTATCTATATATAATCTTTTTTAAGTATAGAGCTCAAGTTGTCTTCTACGAATCTTGATTTGTTTCTCCAATATGAGATATATGGCTTGTTTAAAGAATGTTATGTTATACCTGGCTTTTCTGTTTGTCATTCTAGTTTCAATGAAAGTGGCAACAACGGCAAGGGTATCGCTATGGAAAATTAGGCCTCATCACGAAGAAGCATGTAAGTAATTATTTTTTTTAGGAGAAGCATTTAAGTAACATGACATATCTATAGAAAAATGGTTAATTTAAGTGTATTTAATGACAAATTTTGGAAACATTTATGCTCTATGTTTTTTTGAAAGGATGTTTCATGTTATTATTTTTATTTTTTTGAAAATGCTAACATGTGCCGTCAAGACACAAGTTCATGATTCAAATATAGAAATAATTTATTGAAATGTGTGCATTGTATTTAATCTTTAACTTTTTAATCAATTAAATACACAAAATTTTATGGAATATTTCTTTTTTTAAGTTTTTTAACATGTGCCCTAAGAGCACAAGTTAACACTATCCTTATTTTAACACTCTATTTTTAGGATAGTAAAATCTAATAAAAAGTTGTTCCACTCAACAATTTAAGCAATTTGTCTTAAGTCCAATTTCTTGGTTTGTCATTTTTCTTTTCTATATCTTTGAAGCTGTACTCTTTTTCTGAACATTTTTACTCATTAATTTTTTGAAATTAAACTCATTTTTTTTCACAGTAAGTTAGTTAATTAGAAACGAGAACGGATTAGTCAAGTTTGAACTAGTTTTTTACATAAGAAAACAGCCAATTTAATTATTTTTCCATTAAAATAGTGCATGATTTACTAATTCATTCCCTTCGTGTTGTTGCCATGTTTGTTTGGGAATTTCAAAGATGGACGCCTACTTGATTCTATTGGTGTTAATGATCGACCACGCTTCCATAACTATGGTGTTCCTCCTCCTCCTGCACCAATCCGTTGATCCTCCAAGCACCAGAATCGTAACAATGGCAGAAAACTATGTTGGCAACGAATTAACATGAGAGCAAAATAAAGATCCAAGCAAAACTTGTATAAGAATTTTATAAGTTGTCTCCAAGTATTATGACATAGTACTAAATTAACTCTAGGTTAGATTGTCCGTTATATTTCTTACAAAAAATTGTTGCTAAATAAAATAAAAATTGAAATAGCATTTGATTTTATTTTTTTAGAACAAGTTTTGTAATTGTTATTATTATTGGGAGATTTTGGGGAGGTTCCTTGCGCCGTCAAATGGTTTGGAGTTTTCTTTAATCTCCGAAGAGTAAAACATTACACTTAGTTTCAAGAACGTTCTCTGAAGAGGAAATTAGGGAAGTAGTATTTTTTGGAAGGACATAAGGGGAGAAATTAAGGTGATGTTTGATGAATTTAGAATCAATTGGCCTTCATAAGGGCTTGACAATTATTGGATGCGGTGTTAGTGGTGAATGAGGTGGTGGATTTCGTAAAGAGAAAAAAGTTGGAATACTTAATATTTAAAGTGAATTTTGAAAAAGTATATGATTCAATTAGTTGGAGTTACATAAGGTTTGTTTGATGGTCAAGATAAGGAGACATGATATGACATAATAATCATATTCTGCTTAAATATCATGTTTGATATACTAGAAAGATATGATAAAAAAAAAATTATTTTCTTATGATATTTGCCTTGTCTTTGTAATTTTTATTGTGAGTATAGGCTGAGTAAGTAACTATCAGACTAGAAATTTATTTCTAATTTATCATCATGATATTATGTTATTTTTAAAATGTTGTCATTTTTCAAATAATGATATTATGTATTTGTTATTATAATTAATTACCTGTCATTTTTAAAATATTTAATTAATTATGAGAATAGTTTGTTTATTTAATTATAATAAAATAATGATATCATGTTTGTTATCATGTGCGACGTTTATTGCTACTTCAATTGGCATCAGAGCCTGGACCTCTAAACTAAGCATCTAACAAGTGCTAGAGAAAGAGATTTAGGAAGAAGCAATGTCAAAAGAAAAGTACATACCAGAAAGTCTATCATGCACAAAACCACAGTTCTTCAATGGAAATATCTACTACTTCTGAAAAGGAAAAATGGATCTATTCCTAAGATCCTATGATGTACACATGTGGTAGTAATCACTGATGAAAATCAAGTACCTAAAACAACTGATGCAACTACTAAAGTAGAAACAGTTACACTAGAGACACCATGGTCAAAAGAAGATAAAGAAAAAATATCCGTAAATTCTAAAGCTCAACTTTATCTAACATGCGGATTAAGCATGGAAGAAAGTGAAAGAGTTGATAAATGTGATATTGCAAAAAAGGTTTGAGATACTTTAAAAATCCATCATGAAGGAACAAACCACGTAAAAGAAAAAAGAATAAATATCGGTGTAAAAAAATTTGGAATCTTCAAAATGAATGAATAAAAGAACATTGATGAAATGTACTCTAGTATCTATAGTAAATGAATTAAGATCACCTAGGAAAACTTATTTTGCCTATGACAGAATTAGAAAAATATTAATATGTCTTTCAAGCTCATGGAGGTCCATGGTTATTGCTATCACTCAAGTTAAAGATCAAACCACCTTAGCTCTTGAAGATCTCATTGGATCACTAAAAGCTCATGAAACAATACTTCAAGAAGACAAACCAATAAAAAAATGGGAATATGGTTGCTCTCATGGCATCTTAAAATGACCAAGAAAGCACAACCACACAAAGTGAATAAATCAATGAAACCGATGAGGAAGAAATCGTTCGGGAGAAGTAGAAGATGAACTAGCACTCATTTCTAAAAAAAATTAAAGGATGATGAAAAGAATAGATCAAATAAAAAGAAACTTTTCAAATAGATGACTATCAAATTTGTTTTCTAGCTCTTTATATACGAGAGGTTTGTTCAAGAAAAGAAATTTCTGAATTAAAGGAAGAAAAAGAGAAACTTCAAACATTAAATAATGATCAAAAGAAAATCATTCAAAGCTTGCAAGACTCTTATTTTCAAGCAACTGAAAAAATAAAAGCTTTCAGTAAAAATAAACTTTCTGAAAATTCTAAAAAGAATGAAAACATTATACTTAAAACCAAAGTCAAAGAACTTAGAAATTATATCACATGTTTTATAAAATCAACAGAAACATTTCAAAAAATTATGGGTTCACAAATAGGAATGTTTGATAAAGTTTAGTTTGGGATTTAATGTTTCTAAAAATTAGAAAATCTATGAGAACTTTTTTATACCAGAAAAAGATAAAAATGGAATGCTCATTTTGTGATAAAGATGGACATCTTGAATCATTTTGTTTCCATAAAAAAAAAAAAAATACTAAAAGCTAATCCAGAACATTGTCTTTTGAAAATTCCAGAACATTCTCTTCAATATCTATAATGTTCTTCTTTAATAAAAAGGAAAGAAAGTTCATATTGCAAAAAAATCACTAACTCAAAATGCAGGAATCTTCTCAAAATGCAAAGAAAAAGTCATTGTACTTGAACAATGGTTGTTCAAGAGACATGAGAGGGAATGCACAATGTTTTATCTCCTTCAAAAAGACAGAAGGATGACTAGTAACCTTTGGATATAATTACAAATGAAAAATTAAAGGCAAAGATATTTTTGGTAAGAAAGACTTTGCAAAAATTAACGATGTTGAATATGTTGAAGGTTTAAAACACAATCTACTAAGCATAAGTCAATTATGTGATTGTGGATTTGAAGTTATTTTTAAACCTAACATATGTGAAGTAAAACCAACATCCTTTGGAAAAAAATTTCTTCACTAGTTCTAGAAAGAAAAATCTGTATATTTTATACTTGGATGATATTTCAGCTGAACCATGTTTTATGACTATTGAAAAAGACAAATGAATTTAGCACAAAAGAGTTGAACATGTGAGGATGAAAACTATTTCAAAAATTTTCAAACTGGATCTAGTAAGAGGACTTCCAAAAATTAATTTTGATAAAGATAGAATATGTGAAGCATGTACAAGAGGTACACAAGTCAAAAGCAGTTTCAAAATAAAAGATTTAGTTTCAACTCAGAGACCTTTCGAGCTTCTTCACATAAACCTATTTGGCCCTGATAGAACCACCAGTTTAAGTGGAAAACGATATGGTTTTGTAATAGTTGATGATTTTTTCCAGATATACGTGGGTTTTATTTTTAAAACATAATGATGAAGCATTCAAAACTTTTTGCATACTAGTTCAAAATGAAAAAGAATAAAAAATCATCTCAATAGGAAGTGATCATGGAGGAGACTTTCAAAATGCATTTTTCGAATGCTTATTTGATGAAAAAGGAATATCACACGATTTCTCATTTGCAAGAACCCCACATCAAAATGGGGTCGTAGAAAGAAAAAATAGAACACTATAAAAAATGACAAGAACAATGATAAATGAATCAAATGAAGAAAACCCCATATGAACTCTAGAAAAATAGAAAACCTAACATTTCATACTTTCACATTTTTAGTTGTTACTGTTATATTTTAAATGACAAAGAAAATCTAGGAAAGTTTAGTTCAAAATTAGACAAAGAAATATTTCTAGGATATGCAACTAATTCTAAAGGTTATAGAATTTTTAATCTAGAATATCAAACCATGGAAATAAGTATACATGTTGTCTTCGATGAGTTCTATGATCTGGTAATTAACAAAGAGGATAAAGAAGAAATCTCTAAAGAGACTGATGACAGGTTATCTTATGTTATTCTTAGCATGTTTTTCAATTATTTTCAGTAGGGTTTAACAGCAAAAAGGAAGAGTATTAAAACAATTTCCTATGATTTCGATACTTTTGTATTGTTTTCTACAATTTCCTGTAATTCTAGTTTTCTCGAAACATAGCAATTTTAGGGGGTTTTTGAAGTAATTCAGGAAGAAATCATGCAAATCGGAAAATCAAGAACATCTGTAGAATTGTGGAGATTCAGGAAGACAAAGAATGAAGATTCAAGAGGCCTTAGAAAACTTAAAACAGGGAGGAATTCTATTCCCTAGTTTCGAGGCAAGTTATTTGAAGACGAAGACCTTAAACGACAGAAAATCAGAGAATTTGAGCCCAGGAAACATCACCATGCGCCTAGGGCACTGTTCATGCGCCTAGAGCATGGCTTTGACCTCTCTCTCATGCGTTAGGCATGCTGAGCATCTGTCCCGTGCATCTGAAAATGCGGGGCACAAACGTCTTTTCATGCTTTTATTTTGGGTAAAGCCTGCACTTTTAGCCCAAACCCAGGTAGAATCTCTCACTATAAATACCAGCCTTCCTCATTCGAAATTTCTCGTTAAAAACTGTGTTAGTTCAAGAGGAAAGCTACTTTGGAGCTTCGAGAGAGTTTCTATCTTCTCCTTCATTTTCTAGGGCATGTGTTTATCTTTAGTAATTTGTTTTTAGTTACCATGTGTAACTAAATATTTTTAGGTTAGAGTTATAAGATGAATCTCTGTTTATTTTTTTTGGATATTTATTTAATTTATTGTTGTTTATATTTTATTTATTTTTGTTTGCTATTAAGTTTTATTAGCAAATTCCTTAGTTTATTTATGTGATAGTTGCAACCCTAGATTAGGTACTTAGGTTGTGACAGGGCCTAACATTGTTATCACTAATTGGATGCTTATATCTTAATATTTATATCCTTTTACTGATAACTATTTATCTAGGATGTTAGTGATAATTAACTAGCGAAAGATACCGAAAGAGAGTTGGCCCTAGTTATAGGTACTTAGGAGGTGACATTACTAAGACTAAGTGGTGCTCTACCGAACCTAGGATGTAACTGGTTAGTAATTAAGGAAACAAGTTCCTAGGTAAAGGAAATAAGCCATAACCTAATAGAACCATTCTCTTGAAACCCTTAGTAAGGTAGACGTAGATTAGGGCTGCCCGTTTGTAGAACTACTAAGAGTGTAGAGAGGGTGTGCTATGAGTGTCCTACGATTCATAGTTGGGTCGACCTAAGGGAACCATGGACTTTATTGCCTATGGAAACATTGGAACTCCAATTTAAATTTATGTTTAAATTACCTTTGAATTAGTAAGACCCTGCACGTAAGGATCACTGAGCAATCAACAAATGCAATTAGCCATCAGAGGGATAGACCAATTAGGGTTAGTAACGTCCCAACGACCTCATCACTTGTATAGTCTACCCAAGATAAATAAACGCGACACTACTGTTCCTTATCCAACAATATAAACAGGGAGGATTCATCCTAGCTGCTGCTTACTTTTATGCAACCAAAAACATGTAAACTTGCTCTGTTGCAAACAGATAAAAATTGCAACCTTTCTAACCCTTATATTTTATATCGTCAAACTTAAAATAATAAGTAACGCGAGTTGTTTGGACGAAATGACAATCACTGTGGATACGATACTCTACTTATCAGTTTATTACTTGGTAAACGATTTGGTACACTTGCCATATCCGACCGTCAAAGACATTAACAATGATCAAGAACTTTCCTCATAAATACATCCGAAGAGCTTGAAAACTATTGGTGATCATCCTCCTAAACAAATCATTAAAGATACATCTGATGGGATAAGAACAAAACTATCATTTATAAATAATAATGGTAGCAAGGCAATGATCTCACACATCAAACCAAAAAAATATACAAGAGGCAATATGTGAAGAATCATGAGTAACAACCATGAAATAAGAACTATCTCAATTTGAGAAGAATGAAGTATGAAATCTTGTTCCTAAACCTCAAAATCAATTTATCATTGAAACAAGATGGGTATTTAGAAATAAATTAGACAAAGAAGGAACAATCATCAGCAATAAAGCTAGACTCATAGTACAAGGATATAATCATCACGAAGGTATTGATTACGATGAAACTTTTCCCCGATAGCAAGGTTAGAAAATTTGAATTCTTCTTGCATATGCATCTCATAAAAATATTAATTTTTTTCAAATGGATGTCAAAAAAAATTTTTTAAATGGATTCGTAAATGAGGAAGTTTATGTTCATCGACCTCCTGGTTTTGAAAACACAAAAAAACCTAATCATGTTATTAAACTCACAAAAGAATTATATGGTCTCAAACATGTTAAATCTATTTCATCTTGTTATCTACTTTTTTTTTTGTGAGAATTGTTTCATGAGAACATTCTAGTAACTGTTCCGTGAACATTATGGATTCACAAAGCAAATAAGGGATTAACATCAAAAGACAAGAAATAATAAAAAGAAAGCATGATAAGAAAATCATATGAGAAGTTGTCTTGGGCTTTAAGAATTTTCGACCCATTTGAAGAAAAGCTCATTAAAGGATAAATATCTCATGAAAGGTCTTTAAGCTCATGTGAAATAGCTTGACATCATTAAAGGACAAGAGAATGACCTAATCAAAGTTAATTATACATAGCAAGCAACAACTCATCACAACTGTATGCCTCTCACACAAAGCTACAAAGCCAAGTTGATCATCCAAAACGTTATGGATGTGTAAAAGAACAATCTGGTTGTGTTGAAGAAGAAAAGTGAAATTAATTGAAGCTTTGGACAACTGTAAAAATGTGTCCAACATCTCTATTTTCACACTTGATCACCAAGTCACTCCTCATATATAAATACAAGTGGTTTTGAAGGTTCAAAGCAAGAGTTTTGAAAGGAAGCATTCTCTCAAGTGTAAATCATCACTACATACAAGCTCTTCACAAACAAACAAATACCAAACTCTCTCATTATATCTTTTGGACCATACTCATTCGAATTTGTTTATTAAAATCTCAAACATGTGTTGAGAAATTCATTTGATCCAAACCAAATCTCATTATACAAAGTGTATTGTGTTCTCAAGTCTATTCGTAACAATAGTTTGAGAAAGAATTGTAACAACCTTTCTTGTGCGAAAACAAAGAATTGTAGAAGCCTGCTGAGGTGGATTATACAGGGTGTAACAAAATGATCTGTTTTGATCAAGAGTTTTCAGTGCTAATAAGAAGTTTATGTTAGCAGGATACTATAGTGGATAATCTCACACGAGGTGTGGAGACTGGAAGTAACCAGGTTTGGTGAACCAAGATAAATCTCTTGTGTTATTCTTCTTGCCTTTCTATTATTATTTATGTCACACTATATACATATACTATCACAATCATATTAATATTTATTAATCTCTCCAAAATATTGTGGTTCTAATTAATCAAAACCAAATTAATCTAGAGTTCTCTGGTCCTAAATTAATCATTAACATTATTTTATTCAGTATTGATTATACAGTTGCATCCATAACATTTTGGTCCAAGATAAAACAACTGCTTAAATATCTAAAGACAAACTCACGTTTAAAATCAACATATAATATTGTTTTTCATTTTGCTTTTATATCAATCATTCTCCAAAACATTATAGTTCTTGTTAAAATAGTTTTATATTTCAGCTGAATATCATTTTTCTCATTCTGCTTATATATTAATCATTCTCCAGAACATTCTGATCATTCTTAAAACAAATTAAAACATTTAAAGTTTATCCAAAACAATTTGGTCCTTGTCAAAACTATTTAAACACTTAAAGTTTATTTAATCCATAACATTCTAGTCCATTCCATTTCTTTGTGTGCCACATATTCCTTATTCTCAAATTGCCCATCAAGTAAATTCATAGTCATATGGCCCCAAACCAGTAGTATGAATAGTTGATGAAACCTTATTTGACACAATAAATAAAAAACGACAATGTATTTGAAATGACTATGAATTAAGTATTAAATAAATAATAATAGACTAAAAACTAAATTTAAAATACTCAAAAATATGATATGACAAACTGTGATCAACTCCTAAAAGAGTGGAGCCTATTTACATGTATCTGAGATGGAACCAGCTTCTCTTCACGAATATTCTTCTTTTTAGTTTTGAATTGGAACCGGCTCATCTGAAGAAACATTAATGTCCATGGTCCTAGTTACGAATATTCTTATTCAAGGATTTTACCTGTTTTTCTTTTTATTGTACTGATTACTGAGTAAAAAATACATTAATTTTCTGTGAAATGAAATACCATGGTGCATAATTTGAGATTATGAAAATCTGCGGACCCTCGATATCTGCAAATTTACTATGTCGCATTATGGTATTTGCATCCTGCATTGTAATTTGAGACTGCATGCATGTTGCTTTTTGGAATAGGCATGAAAAGTGCATTATTGGTGATTTATTTCTATATCAATAAGTTGTGTTTTTTTATTAGGATAACTATCAAGAGCGTCTGAGTAAGCTAACAAAGATTGATGAGCACTCTACTGGTAATACGCAAGAGATGGACGGAGAGACAAGACTTTGATTATGGGTATGTTTTTATACTATTTTGATGGATTATGTGTAGTTTCTACTAATTTAACTCTAGGATTATGTTTAGTTTCTACTAATTTTATGGTTAAGACTTCATTATGTGTGTTCTCTTAATTGGATGCCTCAGTTTCATGTCTTATTTTAATTTCTATAATATTATATTATTAAGTCCTAAACATTATTTTGTAAGTTTTGTTATGGGTAGTTAACCAACAAAATATAATCATATGTATTTAGGTTAATTGGTGTAATTGAACTAAATTTATATGCGTACTTTATTTTAGCATCCTCATATGTTGATGCTTAATTTTGCCTAAATTTTAGCGTCCACTTTTATAGATGCTAAGTAACGTCTGCATAATATACACTTTTAATATGCCTTTAGCTTCACTTTTAATTAGCATCCATTTTGTAGATGCTATTTTAGGCTCAGTTGGATTCTAGTGTTTAGCATCCAAGCTTTTACTGTCGTCAATTTTTTGGACTCTATACTAATGCTAAAAGGTTTTTAGCATCCACAATTAGCTTTTTAGCATCCATTTTTTTGCTGAATCTAAACACCATTTTCTTGTAGTCTTTTTACTACAACATAAGCATGTCCTTCTGATTAGGTTTCAAAGAAATAAGTATGAAAGGCAGGAATCTCGCGAAAATGCCACCTTTCACAGTTCTTTGAAGATCGGAATCTCGCCGTCCTTATCCAAGATTAAGCCTAAAATTTTGGGCGTCTTACTATGTTTAACCCTAGTACAAATAAGAAAGAAAGGTCAAGGTACCGGCGACACGTTCATCGGTCACTAAACTCAAGATCTCTCACTTGTTACATCGCCAACATAATCTATACCATTCTACTAAAAAATGTATTCTTGTTTACTATATTCTTTTTTAGTTCCCACGGAATCATCAAGAGCTTACAAATTTAGTCCCTATTAAATTTTAATTGTAATTTTATTGCATATAAATAAAAATAAGGACTATAACTGAAAAAACTTAAAAGTTTATGATTATGTAGGGACTAAAAACAAATTTAACCTTAGAATGTATGCACTACTATTTTTCTATTTTTTTACAATGGTTTTTTGTTTTTGTTTTCTCTCTAATTTTTTGTTATTTTTTCTACAAGCGATGACTATACTTAGTGATTAATGTCTCTCATTCTAAATATAGTTATAAAACGTCCACAAATTTTAGCTTACCTGAAAAAAAACTGCATAAATAATTATTAGGTCGAACGTCATGAACTGGGTTTGAACCTCGACACATTCACTTCTGTGTAATTTCCTCTATACACCAAAAAATAAATATAGTTATAAATTTCTTTAACAAATAAGAAAATATTATTTTAGGGTTTCTCATGTACCTTTTGTATTTAAACAATTATTTTCTTAATCAAATTATATTTCTTATATTTCTTTTTGGTGGAATATATTCCTTAAATTTAGTCACACTGATCTTAAATTTATGGCTCCGTCCCTGATTTATACTCGTAGTATGTACATAATAATTTACAATCCGTAAATAATCTTTAAATAAATTAATCACCCTATATCTTCTCAACCTTCATATTGAAATTGAAATTTAACCAAATAAGAACACTAAATATCACAAAGGACTAAAGAACAATCATAACATGAATCCCAAAGGATTACATAGTTTGGAAATACACAAAACGCAACATTTTAAAGCTAATACAAAGATCATATAGCATCATAACAATTAGAAGGCAAACGAGGCTTTATAAGAATCTCAAGTGGAGTCGCCTTGTGGTTGGTGATTCCAAAAGCTTCAGTCATATCAATAGGTTCAGCTGACGCCTTTGAGATTTCAAAGGAATGCAAAAAACTAGCTAAAGATAAATGCACCATTTGAAGGCCATAAGTTATTCCTGGACAAATCCTTCTACCACTTCCAAACGGTAATAACTCAAAATGATGACCCTTAACATCAACACCTTTATGAGTAGTAAGAAACCGTTCTGGTTTGAACTCTAAAGGTTCTAACCAAACCTTAGGATCAGTGTGTATCTTCCATAGATTCATGATTAGTCTAGTTCCTTTTTTGACATGATAACCACCTAAATTTGAGTTCTCTATGAATTCACGTGGTCCTGAGAGAGGGGCGGGTGGATATAATCTTAGTGTTTCTTTGACTATCGCTTGAAGGTATACCAACTTGTCTATATCCGACTCTTCTACACACCTCTCTTTGCCAACTTGGATGTCAAGTTCTTCTTGTGCTTTTTCTATTACAAGAGGATTTTCCAGTAACAAAGACATTGCCCATATAAGAGTGACACTAGTTGTGTCAACTCCTCCTGCAATCAGTGTCTTTAAACGAAGTTCAAATTCCATTAGAAAATTTTAACATATTCATTCAAGAGTGTATACATGTTTGTTTAAATAAAAGTCTTTCATGAAGAAAGAAACAATTAAAGTAAGCTAATAAGGTGTCATTGAAATCTTGCTATAATATGGAAAAAGAAGTCCACTCAAGTAATCTTGATTATATAATAAATGCATAGAGATAAACACATTCTAGGGTCTTAGCTTTGGACTTTCTTTTTGACGTCTTAGGATTTTGACTATGAATCTCAAAACATGGCATTCATACAAATAAGTCTAATTAGATAATGGAATACTAATATACATTTAGCAAACGGAGTCATATTCTTTCAAAACCACCTAAAAACTCTATACCATACCCGAAAAGCTAGATTAAACAAACAAATGGCTTACCGTTTTAGACGAAACAACACTAAGATCATCTAGAACCCCACATCGAAAATGTTCTAGCGAGTAGGGATCCTATCCATAAGCATATGCCAAGAGAAGACATTGACATTGGAAGGATCCCAAATTGTCCATGCCTTATCAAAAAGTTAAGCTTTCCTCAACCGAGCGAAACTCACATGGATCCCGCATAATTTACTTGCGATCCAAATGATTTGGTGGGATCCATGTGAATTTTAATCAATCAAAGAGTGTATGTAAAGACTTTGTTGTTAACACTCCTTTAAATACTTAAATTTCATTTCACGTCTCATTCTCTTAGAAAATATATCTATTTAACTTCATCTAAATTTATTCGAAATTAAGCAGTCTTACATGGCTGAGGTTAAGAAAAACTAATAAGGTATTTGTACGGGAATATGAGTTTGAATCTATTGATTCGAACTTTGGACCATAAACATCAACACTTATGAAAACCCACCTGCAACCATGTTCTCACACTCCAATTGAGTGTGTGCAATAATCCAAATATTGGTATCAGAGTCCGAGAGTCGGTAACACTAAAAGAAGAGAAAAAAATTTCTATTTTAATTTTAAAAATATGTTGAGAGAATAGGACACAAACATACCAATATTGTAACATTTTCATAGAAGTTGGAAAAACATATGGAGAGAAGAAAAGGAGATTTAATCTCAAGTGTACACACAAACATACCAATATTGTGGCTTTGATTACGGTATCAGAATCAAATCCTTCAATTGTTGTTCCATCAAGCAATGAAAGCATCACATCCATGAAGTCTTGATGATCACCATCAACCTCCTTCTCACTCAAAGTCCTTTTATGGCGGTGCTCCTCCAACAAATCACCTATAATCTTGTCCATCTCTTTGGAAGCTTTTTTCATGGCCTTCACATGGCCCCCAAAATCAAACCATTTTAAAAAAGGAAGAGCATCTCCCACTATGAACACCCCCATCAAACGCAGCATCTCTTTTACAGCTTTTACACATATTTCTACTTCTTCCTTGTCGATAACATTTGTAGAACCGAAATATCGCTTTCCAACCAACAATGGAAGAACCAAGTTTATGTTCAATTGAGTAAACCATTGCTTGACCTCCACCATCAAATAGTTTGATGACTCGTTGTTCTCTTTACGACACCAAACATTGTAGAGCTCTTTAATCGAAGTACGAACTACCATGACACGATAAGGTTGTAGCTTCTCCACCTGGTGATTGCTAAGGATCTCTGAAGTTGTAATCTTTTTTATTTCACGAAAATAAGGACCATAGGGAGCTTGAAAAAACATGGCTCCATTGTAAGTCATATGTTGAGTTGTTTCAAGTTTAGGGCGATTGGAAATTGCCAGGTCAATTTTGGTGAAACATTCCTCAGCCATTTCCCAATTACTTAGTACCAAAGCATTTCTGGAACCAAGTTTGATGGTGAATAAAGGTCCATATTTGTCACCCAATGCACCTAAGGTTCTATGAGGTCCTTGTGAACCTAACAATAGTGGAAGGTGACCAAGTATTGGCCATGCCCCTTGAACTATGGGAACCTCTTTTCTATGAGAAGCTTTGGAAGAACGATAAAGAAACAAAAAATAAAACAAGAATATAGAAAAGAACGCTAATGTGATGGTACTAGTTAGGGAATCAAAAACCAAATCCATTTAATTAGCTAGCTAGCACATGTATTAATTGCTGGTTAATCATATGCTTTTATATACATCCTTAGGTGTGGAAAATATCAGATAACTAATTAATCTATGTTTGGGATATGTATACAATTGATGATATAATAGTTATGAACAGTTCCAAGAGAACTGAAATAAATATTTTTTCAGTACACCTATTAGGGATGAGAATAGACCAGGCCATCCAATAGAGGGTTACGGTCTAGCCTAATTAAAGCCTAACTCGGCCCAACTTGTTTAATAAAAAGGATAGGCTCAAGCTCTTTATAAAGCATGTTTAATTAAATAGGCTAGGTCAATGTTTACAAGTAAGCCTATCAAGCCGGTCTATTTAACTTTTTACATATAATATCTCTTCTATTATAAATATTTGTTGATTTTTGTTATAAACTCAAGTCTTCTTATGATTTGGTTATTTAGTAGCAGGTATATTGGTGTGACTAGACCTTCATAAGATTTTGTTATTTAGTAGCCGGTCTATTCAAGTGCTTTAGACCTTCATAAGATTTGGCCGATTTAGTAGTAGACTTATAGGTGTGGCTAGACCTTAGTGTAAAATAAGCTTTTAAATAGACTTTCATGCTTTGTTGGACCTTTAAAAAGGTCAGACCAGACCTTAAAAATAAGCCTATGATATGTAATAAACCACGATCAAGCATATAATTTTTGAAGTAGACCATACTTAAGACTTACAAAGCCCGGTCCGGCCTAGTCCATTTCATTCCTAACACCAGTGTAAACAATTTGTGTTAATTCTGAGGAGTGTTATATTGGATACCCAAGATTGGGATGAGAAAAAATAAGACCAACCAACAGAGACCTGCAACTTATAATCTATGTCACAATATGGTTAGACTATGATATTTTTTTATAGTATTGAAGATTAAAGTTGATTTAGAAGTCTATTTAGCTAAATAAGTTAGGTTAAGTGCTATAAAAAGAGATTTTAGGTCTAAGCAAATGACTACAAAAGTAAATATGAAAAATAAATATATTTTATGTTCGTATAGGCTCCCTTTACTTAAGTTAATCTTATTTGAGGTGTGTCCTACATTAAAGGTGGATACCTTTGCCTACCAGGTTTTAAATATTGTTTCACCGCGTCCTAGGACTCTATCTACTTTTGTTAGGTACCAAATTGGTTTTTTATTAAAATTATTGTATTATATTTTGTATTTAATTACAAAATTTGATAACTTTTTAAATTATTTGAGAAAATTAGCCTACCTTTATTTTTTGCATGGTTAATTGTATTATTGTAAAATAAAATTGAAATATGAGATAATATTAAGTCAGATTATATTAAATATCATGTTAAACATCAAAATTTACCATAATACATTTAATACAAATATCATGTGGAAAAGATCACACTTAAATATAAAATTATGATAGGGATTAATTTTTTTTTTGTTGAGGAAATGATAGGAATAAAAATGAAACTGTTACTAAAAGTTATTTGTTGACCAATTACAAAAACTTCAAAGAGAAAGAACCGAAATTGTATATTATAACCCTAGTTATATATATATATATATATATATGAGAAATGATATTTGTACAACCATTTTGTGACAACTTTCTCTCTCAAACTTACATTATGTTTTTACTTTATCTCTCTATTGCTTTGGTTTTCGTGTCAATACCTACTTTTTCTTTGTAAATTCATGGTTGTCCAATATATTGTCAATCAAATGGTTGTTCAAATATAACACACACACACACACACATATATATATATATATATGGGTTTTGCTAGAAGCCACTCATGAAGGTGTCTTTTAGCAACTCACACCTCAATGTGTGATTTTCACTTTTTAGTTATAACTTTCCTAAAAGACACCTTCATAAAATGTGAGAAGTATCAAGTGAGAGGACTTCTTAATGTGAAAGATAAGAGGATTTAATCACAACCATTAGATCAAATGAAACAGTTATTAATTTTTACAACTACACACACAATCTACTTCTCTCATCTGTTGCTCAGCTTCTCATAACTTCATTGTTTTCTCCAAAATGAAAAATCTCAACTTTTCATTTTCACACTTACTTAGCTTCTAAAACTTTTCAATTTTCTCATCGTTAATTGCAAATAATTAATTATTTAATCAGTTGTTTGATCAATTGGTTATCATGAATGGTGGCTTATCTCATTCTCCTGCTTGGGCATTGGTTAATAACCCTCTTTACTTTTCCCTTATGCTTGCTTAATTTTATTACTTTTGTAGGTTATTAACCAATGCTCAAACATGAGAACGATGAAGGTTATTAAATATGGAGAAAGGTTATATATATATATATATATATATATATTTATTAAACAAGCAAAAAGAAATATATTAACAATAATAAACATTCTTCATAGCCCATGGAGTTATGAGAAGTTGAACAACAGATGAGAGAAGTCTAATAGTCAATGGAAGGCCATTTTTTTCATGCAGAAGAGCAAAGAAGTTAAGTTGCATTTTTTAAAAAAATATCACAGGCCTTTTCTACTTTGATAAATACAAAAAAGTAGTTTACTTTTCCCACCCTATCACATTCTCGCACGTCCTATGTTTTTTTTCCGAACTTGTCCATGTGATTTTCTGATTTTAGAATCCGAATTTAGTTTTTCCTTTGTTGCGGGGTGAAATAAATGAGTTTTTCACCAATTCGGATTTTATAATCCGAAAACATAAAAAAATAAAATAGGGTGCTTTCCTTGCATTTTCTGATTATAGAATCCGAACACCCACACCCATTTTTAGTGGAAAACAACTTGGAATCTCAAATCCGAACTGTCTCAACACAAATTCTAAGTCTGTTTGTAATATATGGATAACCAATTGAAGGACAATATTAATCTTCCTAACTCTCATCCTTTTGTATTAGGTGATTGTTAGCTGTTCTTAGTAAACTATCCAGTTTTCTGGTTTACTGATCAAATTGCTCTAAAACTCCCCCAGAAAATAATAAGAAAAAAAATATAAAGGATGAAGACTCCCGTAGAAGGGACTTCTTACGAGACTTCGCCCTCAAAATCCAAAATTCCATCGTTTAGACTAATTTTTTATTTTTTATTTTGTTTTTCATATTCTCAGAAAAATCCAAAAAAGAAAAGAAAAAGTAGAAGAAATATTTGAAGTCATCCTAACTAGATTTTGCATAAATAAATTGTGTACGTTTTTATATATATAACATTGACAATCACGGTAAGAGTTTGTTATATTCAATAATTGAGAGGAAAAAATTATATATTCTTCTTTTGAACAAAAATCAAATATTCTTTAAACTATTAAATTGTAAACATATTCAACTTTTAAATATCAACCTCAAAATTAACTTGAATAATTCCAATAAGCATCACCTTCTTTATTTTATTTGGTACATTAGAATCAGCAAATTTAGTTTATCTTTTTGTCAAGATTCAACATTTGTACAATAAAACATGAATGAGGTCTTTATCCACAATATAAAACAAAATAGTCACAACAAGGAGGATTATAAAATACATTTTAGGTTCTATCTCTTTCATTGTTTAGTAATTGGTCAATTAATACTCTTTAGTAACAGTTTTAGTTTTAATCCCTATCATAATTGTATATTTAAATGTGATATTCTCCATATCATATATGTATTAAATATGGATAAATGTTATATATATTGAACAAGCTAAAACAAATATATTAACAATAATAAGCATTCTTCATAGCCCATGCAGTTATGAGAAGTTGAACAACAAATGAGAGAAATCTAATAGTTAGTGGAAGATCATTTATTTTCATGCAGAAGAGTTAAGAAGTTAAGAGGCCTTCTTTAAAAAAATATCACATGCCTTTTTTACTTTGATAAAGTCAAAAAAGTTGTTTACTTTTCCCACCCTATCACCTTCTTGCATGTCCTATGTTTTTTTTTCTTCCGAAATTCTCCTTGTGATTTTTGGATTTTAGAATCTGAATTTAGTTTTCCCTTTGTTGCGGAGTGAAATAAATGTGTTTCTCACAAATTGGGATTTTATAATCCGAAATTATAAAATAAATAAAAAATGGTTTCTTTCCTTGCATTATTCGGATTATAGAATCCGAACACCTCTTAAACACCCATTTTCAGGGGAGAAACAACTTGGAGTCTATAATCTGAACTTTATCAGCGCAAATTCTAAGTCTGTTTGTAGCATATGGATAACTGTAACACCCCGTTTTCCCAACAATGTAAATAGTACAAATAATCAGAGTATTCAACGTAAAACGGAATTTCACACTACTTTTAAAACATAAATAGAGTAAAGTTACTATTTATCAAAACAACCCTGTCAAAAATTCATTTATATCGCAGCGGAAAATTACTTCGAAATCAACAACTTTGTTCAACATAACAACTTAAAGGAAATTCTTAATCCAAAAAGGTTCAACAACATAGTTCATAAAACAATACGTAACAATGAAATGCAAAGCTAGAATCCCCATCCCGTTATGTATCAGAGCGACCCTAAGACGACACACGAGAGAGTCAACTTACATCAACAGTTAAGCCTGGTTATCTGCACGTTACCAACATAGGGGCAACATTCAAACAGAAGGGGTGAGATTTCACATTCAATAATAATAAGCATATAATTCATCAACGGAATTTAACAACCTAAACAACAATAGT
>Ga0315914_1002678_pt1 | contig 27262 bp, 15 predicted proteins | sample MpolenodulesMG_FD_203920 | JGI IMG/M metagenome (GOLD analysis project Ga0315914, IMG submission 203920) | Medicago polymorpha root nodule microbial communities from Los Angeles, California, United States - elongated nodules | ecosystem: Host-associated > Plants > Roots > Nodule | place: USA...
CTAGTCTTTATTTCATATTTATTGTATTTTGTATGTTTTTAATTTTATAAATATTATCACTAATATTATAATTACTTTTTTATTAATGCCTAAATTATAAAAATAAATTATTTTAATATGTTTTTTTTAAAAGAATAGGTATTTAATTATTTTAAAAATTTTGAAAAAAAAAAAAAATGTACCTCGCAAGTCCCACTTGCGGGACATTAAAAAATTGCGAAAAGGTACCTCGCAAGTCCCACTTGCGGGACCTATAAAAATTTTAAAAAAATTTTTTAAACTGCCTCGCAAGTCCCACTTGCGGGATATAATAAAGACAAACTTTTTAGGGTACCTCGCAAGTGCAAGTTGCGGGGTACCAGAGTGTAAGAAAAAGTAGGGTATTTCTGCAATTTTTTTTAAAAGTATGGTAGTTTTGGAATTTTGGGAAAAAAGAAGGGCATATACAAAAAAATTTCCAAAAAATACAAACATGAATACGTGGTAGTTGAAGTTGAAAATATTTCACCCTTGTAATTTATAGTTTTATTTTTTATCCTTGTACTTAAAATTATTTGTCCCGATCACGTGACATTTGCTAATTGGTTGAAAATACTACATGAAAGGCTAAAATAACAAGAATCTTAAATTATATGGATGAAATCTAAAAAAAAAAAAAAAAACTAAAACTATACACTAATTTTAAAAATACTTTTTTTTTCCTAACTAAACAATTGTCAAGTGATTGATGAAATTTACTAAAGGATAAATTGTTCGGTCGAACATGAGTTCGATTTTTGGATTGGACAATTTTTAAAAAAAAAACACTAGAGGGTTAATATAACAAAAAAAAAATACTTTTTTACTAGTGTGACATTCAATATATATATAAAATGGAGTGAAAACTTTTTATTGACCCAATTTATTTATTATTGATTTATTAGTGAACAAAATTATTTGAAGCAGCAGTGTATCATTAATAGTTGGAGTGTGACATGACATAGTCTCACTAATTTGAAGAAAATTCGCTTACTCGATAAATCATTCAAAATTCAAACAGAACAAGAGGAACCGGCATCTTAGTAGACATCATGAAATTGACAACAATAGTTGGTGGCCATTTTAATTTGGTTATTTTCATCAGCGTCAGGGAAATAATTAATATATCTCTTCATCTTTGTGGAGTTCCATTGTGGCTAGAGAAATTATTTTTCCACCTTATACAGATCTTGTGCGCCTTTAAAATTCACATTTTATCTTTTTCGAATTATATATTCCGAAATGATTTTTACATATTTATCTAAAAAAATTCTAAACACAAAATAAGAGAAAATTTTGTCCTTAAATCACATTATACCTCAACAGCAACACAAACATAATTTAACCACAATAATTTCAACAATAAAAATATTTTAAAACATCAACAATGATAATTGCAACAATAGAATTAAACACAAACAAGATCATCGATTAACCAAACTAAATTTGTCATTGAATATATTCATACATGCTCTAGTTTCTTCATAGGCTATGGACCGGATTAAACTTTTTTGAACATAAAGAAAAGATTTCACCAAAAAAATGCATAACTCGATCAATTCTTTCAAACTATACTAATGAAATATAGAGAACATTTTTATGTTGTCGTTGTTTTAAATGAATTGAACACGCTCATTTGAGCGATTATTTTATCTTTCTGTTTGTCTTTACATCTTAAGTTTCAATTTAATATGTAATTAATAAGATGCGGTATTTCTATATTAGTTCCATAGTCTTTTGTAAATTCTTTCTCTCATTAAAAATAAATTAAAACCCTGAAATAAAATTATTTGGTGAAAGTGAAAGCTTAAAAGGTGTCATAGAAATTAGGTTGGGTTGGTCCATGCTACTATACTAAAGTTTGATTGGTGCTTGTTTTCATGTTTGTTGAAGTGAACGTGGTTGGTAGGTAATAATTTGTTGAAATGTAGGATTTTCTGATATTCAAATCAAAAAAGTCGTCTTCTTTTAAATTATTATTTTTGTCAAATAGACCTAGTGTCTATTGCCTAGAAATTCATTAAATAGATAGATATTTAAGGTTTGAATCCCAATCCTACATATAATATGAATTGTTTTTACCAACTGAATTAAATTTATGGGAACAATCTATTTAAAAAATGATTAGAGGGCAATCTTTATTTTTGTTATGTACGTGTAATACCAATAAAATAATTGTCATTTAACATTTACTTAAAGAAAATTGTTATTTATTCGTTGTAATTATTTTATTTTGATTCACGTGACTTACATTTGACCTAGCAGCGTTGTTGAAGGCTAGTTATAAGTTATAACTACAGACATTTGAGTTGTTGTTTGGTAAGATCATGTTCCTAGACTTGAATGCTTGAGTGGACTTGGTTACCAATTAGGTTAATTATACTTCAACGGTTTTCATGTTAGCTTTTCTCGTCATGTTATATACTTTATTTTATTTTTCTAGTTAGAAATATAATATAGTTAATACATAAAAAACTAGTCCAATTTAACAAAACACAAATGATTTATGATAACATATTTCATATTTGAATCACACACATAAAATAAAAGTAGTAATCAAATTAAGTAAAATTAATGAAACATAAAATAAAATAGTTGCAATCCAAATATTCATTATCTAGGAAGTGATTGAAAAAATATTACATTTTGATACGTGCCGACATATGAAAACGAACGCAAAAATAATAGCAGAAGACATAATAGCAGATTTGGTAAATAAAGTCCACATTGTCAAGAATTTAATATGAGGTGCCAAAAGAACCTCTCCAAATCTGAATATGACATTAATAATATAGACACATATATCATTTCAAAGCAAAAAAGAAAATAGTAGAGGAAAATGTTAAGATGCTTCTAAATGGCCATTCTTCTTGTCATATGTTGCCTAATAATAACATGTTATAAGTCATGCAACATGCAAGTATACATACGTATTAGTGTTTTCTTTATAAATACTTCTCTATACATACGTAGAACAATTTAAAAAATCATAATGAAGTGCTTCTGGAATACTTTTTTCTTTGGCTGGATTAATAATTGATTGCATATTTATTTTATATGTTAATATTAAAAGTAGAAAAAGAATCCAAATCTTTGTAAAGATTAATAGATTCCAAACATTAAGAGTATGCTTTCGATGTTATTTTGTATTTTCTTCACATGGCCAATTGGATGAGTATTTTGCATGCATATTAGGCTTTAATTAGTGTCTAATCCGAAGTGAACCTAGATCGACGGCTAGAGTTGTGGTGACACGGCAAAAGACGGTGGCAGCTCATCGGCGGGTGTGGTGTATCGACAAACAGTTTGGCGATGAAGTTAGTTCATAATCGAGGATGGGAGGTGTTTTTGTGATTAGATAATGATGAATCTTTACTATGCACAAGCGTGCTTCTATAGGATGACTTCTAAGGTTACATGGTGAAAACTCGTTGAATCTGTTGAGTAAGATTTAGCTTAGACCAACGTTTTTATTTTCATCATGTGGTGTTGATGGAGATCATTTGTGATGTCGATGTAGTTTCACATCATATTTATATGTGACCTAATTCATTAGTGGATTGAGCTTAATTAAGCTTGTTTAATCTTGAGAGTTCATGTAAAAAAAGTCTAAACCAATTGGAAATTTTTATAAACTCTTTAATCTACTCCCCTATGAAATCTCTATTTTCAAGGATTTAAAAAAAAAAATTATTGAAATCTTATACACTCTTCGGTCCTTATTATAAACAAAAATATACATTTTAAATTCATTCGATTAATTATGTATATGGTCTTTATTATATACCACATACATCATTTAATGAATGAATCTATAATATTGATTTTTGCTTATAATAGCGACCAGATGATGTATAACTTTATATCAGTAGTTATAAATTAAAAGTGAATAAAACTTCTATCTTTTATCATGTCGGGACATGAAGTGTTTCTTTTATAAATGTAGACAAATCCATGAAAAGAATATACATGAGGGGAAAGCCACATCTTTTTCTTTTTTCTTTTTTTCAATGGGACGTGAAAAGTTTGGCTTGGCTCCACAACTCATATTCATTAGAGGGAATGACATTTTCAGCCATCTCTTTAAAAATATTTTTAACTTCAAGCATATGTAATACAATTAACTCCAAGCTAAATTAATTTAGTAAATAAGTTTTTTTTTTTTTAAAAGTTAACCACAAACGAATGGAATGGAACTGAGGTCTGAGAAACTGGTTAATTTATAACTAATATTAATTAATTAATTAATTAATTAAAACATGCAATTTATTGGTTTATGTGTGTTAAATATATTAAACAAATGGCTAAAAATGTAAATATGCCTGGTTATATTGTAACTATCGAATTGATATTAACCCATCAAGTGATCAAACTTTATCTTGGTTAAATCTTTAGTTTCACACTACTATTTAATACAATAAATAAATAAATCAAGTCATTGACCCTTTCCTTATTTATATGGAATCTCTACCAAATTTCCACTAATTCACATACTATTTGATTTGGCCTCTTCTTATAAAAATAAGTAAGTATTAATATATCATTATCACCTCCTACAACTATCTACTAAGTCTACAAAGAGAGAAACTAAGATACAAAAACAACCAATCAAAATTGAAAATATCAAAGGGAAAGGAAAGTGACAAAGAACAAGCTAGTGTAATAATAAGAGATGGGAAACGTTATGATGGGAAGAACCAAAAAAGCAAAGGTAATGAAAATAGATGGAGAAACCTTCAAGCTAAAAACTCCAGCTAAAGCAAACGATGTAGTTAAACACTATCCCGGTCATGCTCTTTTGGATTCACAAGCAGTGAAGCATTTTGGGCTTAGGGCTAAACCACTTGAACCTCACCAACAACTCAAGGCTAAGAAAATCTATTTCTTGGTTGAGTTACCAAAAGTTCAGTCTCAACCATTGCCGAGAAGGGTGCGATCCAGTGGATTACACCCTTCACGTGGAATGAGTGCTACTGAGAGGCTTGATTTTTTGATGTTATCGAAACGCTCCGTTTCGGATCTTCCTTCGGTGAAGCGGTCCAATTTAGGTGATGATGGGCCCGGTTTAGCTCGTGATGGGTCCACTAGGGTGAAAATGAGGATTCCTAAGGCTCAGTTGGATAGGTTGATGGAGGAGAGTCGCGATGGAGCCGAGGTGGCGGAGAAGATTGTAAGTTTGTATATGGGGAATAATGCTTCCGGGAAGGGTGGTGGTGGAATCAATGAAGGAAAAATAGAGGTTCATAATCAAAGGTCGCGAAGGGTATGTGTTTTTTCAATTGCCTTACGTTATTTTGTTCATTTTTGTATTGTTGATTACATTCTCAAATCTTTGAAACGTTGTATGCTTTGATGTGGGATTTTTTTATGAGAATTTGCAAGTGGGATTGTTTAGTCGTATTTTTGTGTGCGTGCCATTTTGCGGTTTAAAAATTAATAACTTAATAAAGCAATTCAAAGGTGTTTTGGTGTGTATACACGCGGTTATTTTTTTTAGGATTTTGTTACTGTTGTTTTTTTGGCACCCGCACGAAGTTTTTATAAGCATGAGACATGAATCGAACCATGACCACATACTTAAAGGTTCAAACCACTTAACACTTAGATCAATCTATTGTTGGTGTTATTGTTGTTACTCGTTAGTATTGTTATTGTATTTTACTATCTTATTCTTAGTTAAAATAAATTGTTATTAGCGATTTTAGTCTCTATAATATGAAGTTAAATTAGTTTTAGGCTCTACAATTACTTTTATGTTTATATTTTTATCATTTAAGATTCTTTCACTCTCAGTCCTTTGTAAAATATGACATTATCAAAATTGTAGGGTATCGAGATTAATTCTTAACCATAAAAAAAATCATTTTTGAATTTTTTTCAAAAAGTTACTTTTATAACATACATATACTTACTTTTAAATCATTTGTGTGTTAAAATATCATTAATTTAAATATAGTAATAATATTATTACATTTATTCAACTTCAATCACTTAAGCAATGTCTCGAGTTTGCCTTTTCTAAATCAGAAAAAGGAGGTTGGGCAGAGAGACTTCACAAAATGTTGTTAGCCAAATTCCCTGATAAAGATTAATCATAAACAAAATGAGTTGATACTTCACAAATTAGCAAAATCAGTTGATACTTCACAAATTAAAAAATGTAAATATAATATGTTAATGAGGTATGTATTAACAAAAAAAATACTAGCATGATGAATTTCCTTTTTAGCTGACCACAAGATGATATTGGATGATAAATTTTAAAAAAAAACAAATTTAAATGTCAAAATATTGACATTTTCAAACTCAATCTCAATAACCAAAATTTTGGCAACCATTTTTTTTGTATAAAAAGTAGATAAATCTTATGAAAGAAAGTGTAACTGGGACAAAATATTTATGTTCTTAATAATATAGGTAGCAATCAACCTTATCTTACTGATGCCAAGAAGAAAGTTGGGGAAATAATAAAATTATATTTCAAGTTTTTAATTACGTGGATGAATATTTTCCCTCTTGTCTTGGCTCCCTATGCTGCTTATATATGACGTTTCTTGTTAAGCTATATATCTAACATGGCAACATGCCTTGCGCCGTATTCTTACCTCATATTCATTTTTGGACCATAAAAACATATACAATACATAAGATGAAGTCAAATGTGAGAATGAGGTAACTTCAAAAGTCGATAAATGTTTACTTTTAACATGATTGAAAAGGTATAGAGTGTTTACTTTTAACATGATTGAAAAGGTATAGTTAAATACTAAAGTAAAAAATGATTTGTTCAAAGTTGCATCTTTCAAGCAATTACGACTATAACAGATTATATATAATAAAAATATATCCGTCATCAACGAGGATTTCAATTCTTGGTTTCATTTTAACTAAAGTTTACAAGAAAATTCTATCATAGGAATGTCGTTTGATTAGCTCATTAGCCTATATTTGTAGCTTCAAGCAAATTGTTTCAATTTCCATGCAAATTGGGTTAATGTGAGACTAAGTTAATGTTATTTCTTGAATTTGAATTTCCAGAAACGTGTGAGTTTCAGTCCAGTGGAAGAAGGAGAAATTCATGAAGAAGAAACTGCTTAATAGCCTCACTTGTCAATACTCAATAGTAGTTAGTTACTTAACAAGAAGCAAAGTTAACCCTTCTGTGTGGGAGCTTCTGAAGCAAGTTAATTTTGTCCTCAACTCTTTAGCATATGTATTCATAAATATGTCTATGCATTTTGACATTTCCAGTGCTTAGATTAGGTTTGATGTTTAGGCATAGCTGACCCAAAATTGACTTTTTTTCTTCTGAATATGGAAGAAGCAAAGAAAGATCAATTTGAGTGGAAGTTTCAAACCTATGTTTGTATAAGGATTTTGGAGAGAAAATAGAGGTAAACTTCTTATCTTTAAATAAATATTTTCAAGCAAACAGCAGACGCATTACATTGAATTGCAGTAATAATAATAACAAGTGCTAAGCATTTCAAGCTTCAAACATGCAATGATAAATTATTCAACCTCATTTTTATCATGATAAGATCAGGTGCCTGATCAAAGATCTGATGCAAACACTGTCAAACTTATTTCTAAAACATTTAATTCCCCTTGTCACAGTTACAAAGTTCAAGCGCATGCTTGTTTAGAAACCATACTGTCAAACTTATTTCTAAGGGCCTCCCAGAAGGCAGGGATAGAGATTTCATCAGGTACTTCTTTAAACGATGGAAGGTAGTTTACATCCACAATTACATGATCATGTGTTCCTTCTTGAATTACAACATCAAAACCAAAGACTGTGAGATGAAGCCTTCTCCTAAGCCAATTTGCAGCATCTGTTACCAGCTTAAGGTCAATAGACTCGTTACTGGTTCCAGAATCGATGATGATGCTTTTGTCTGTGGGTAGAGATTTCAAGCTATCAAACTCTAGAGGTTTGAGATCATCACCATTGGCTAATTTTATCAAAGTATCAGCATTTGGTATCGACTTTTTGACAGCATAGAAAACTTTCTCGCCCAAGACATAAAATTTGTACAAAGTGGAGGAGTGATCCACATATTCCTGAATAACAGCTGGAAGAGGAACGTCTAAATTCTTAAAATCATCAACCCTGAAAACTATTGCCATCTTATGAGCGTCACTGACACCACAGGCAACTTTAGGTTTCACTATACAGGGAAGAGACAATCCAGCATCAGCTAATCCAGCCGTGAAATCAACTTCGCTAAAATTATCAACCTTAAGAAAACGGGCCCCTCTGATCAAATAACCACCTTCAGTATTCAATTCTAATAAGCCAAGTAGAACTTGTTGAATTTCTAGCCGATCCAATACAGGATAAATATTAATCAGTGGATCAACCACACATAAATCCTGATGTTGATCCAAATACCTCTGCAGTTCTTGCATGTTTTGTGTAAAAGTAGGTTGGTTATCTTTAATGGATAATATTTCATCAGTGGCTTTATGAAGAACAACATCAACATCCTTTAATTGAGACGATAAAGGAAGCTTGGCCGAAAGAGGCACAAACATCAACCCATTTTGTGTAGGACACAAAGGGAATGCACCCCTCTTTGCAAAATCCTCGATGCGAGAAGGCTTCATTATATAACCGACAGTCAAGAACTTGTTTCCGGTAAACTTTTTATTTAACTGACAAATTTTCAATGGCAATTCCTCTAAATTTTCAATATTAGAAGTATCATATTCACGTGAACCTTCACTTTCACCTCCAACATTCAGACCAACAATCAACCAATTATACCTTCTTAATTCGGGTAATGATAATAACTCCTTCTTACTAGAAACCAGATAAATAATGTTTCCACTTTCATTACCACCCCATACAGGCATAACAACTTCACTTGCATGATCATTTAAGATAAAGCAATGAAGCGAGTGTAAACTGGCTATTCTTTTCAGAATACTGACCTTATCGTCTTGAAGTTCGACATTATACACAATTCCAATATGAATTCTGGATTGAAAGAGTGTTCTGATCAAAGGCTCAACTCCTGGCTGTAGCGAAGATACACTTTTATCACCATCTCCTTCAGCCAAGAGTACGGATTCATCCAATATCACACCCGTCACTACACCCATCTCTGAGAGTAAATGCAACACTGCAAAATTACAAGCATTATCACAATTTTATCATTTCAGAAATATAGAAAGTTAAAATGTGACCTATGAAGCACTAACACAAACACGACATGTCACACCACGTCACACCAAACGTGTAATAATTTAAGAAAATGACATAATTGAATGTAATCAAATGTTTCCGTGTCTGCTAGATATAATTGAAGATTTAATAAAATGTTTTTTTGTATAGTGATTATAAGGTGATCAACATAACCAACTAGCAACTAATTATAACTAACTAACACTACCTACCCTAATCAATGTCAAACTAATTCTAACAAATCACAAATTATATCTAGGACATCACACATTCCTTCAATCAAAAGTGTCGGTGCTACCGAAAATGTGACAAAGTTAATATCATCAAATACACAATGCATATTTTAGGAAATTAAGTTAACTATGGAATTGAAACTAAATTAGTTTAAATTAAGAACATAAACATAAAAAAGAGCTTAAATACAACAATTAATTAAACTCAAGATAACATATACGTATTGAACTTAATTAATTAGGTTACCAAATGTGGGAAACCTTCGATAACCTAACCTATTCTCAAAATTATGTTTTTTTTTTTGAATCAGCAAATTTTATTAAGCTAGGCTAGCACAAGATGCACTATACCCGCGAAGGAGGAAAAAGAGTACAAATAAGGGCCTAAACAGGCGGCACCTCACCAGCCAACAACTCAACAAAAAACCTCCTAAACATCCATATTCAGAAACAGAACAGGAAGAAGAACACAGCAAGAAACACCAAAAGCTGTCAATCCACAAAAAAGCACCCCAAGAAAACACCAATACACTGACCAGCCTTATAACCGAATCTCCAAACCGTTCCTGCTGCCAAACCTGCTAACCGAACAACAACAGACAGCAGCAGCCTGTCACCTGCTGTCTTCACCGAACCAGCAAGCAGTAACCGAACCAGAACCGCAACAGCAACCAAAACTCAACCACGCAAAACTCCAAGGCACCATCTCGGATTCCACCGCCATTCATAATACAAACACGGCTGAATCTTCAACCGAGATAAGCTCCACTTCCACAACAACATTTTAATGTCCTTATTTTAAGGTGAAGATAAATTGACTCCAGTAAACGGTGCCCCTTCTTACACATCCCGTCATAGACGGAGAATTCACCTAGCTAGGGTGAATCCTAACATTCTAAAATTCATCTTTTCAATCATTTCATCACATCAACTAAAACTTAATCTCAAATAACTTAATATCCTCTATTTATATACATTTATGTCATATTTCACATTCTTTATCATCACACATTGATTATTCTCATTACTATCTTTATTTTTATCACTTGTTATTAACAATACAATATTACTCTTATAGAATGGATAATAGAGAACACACAATTCAGAGGATATTAGTAGGCAGAGAATGCAAATCAATGGACAAACATTATGAAGTCCATTAACAAAAGACTATAACAGCCCATACTAGTAAAGATATGCACACAGAAATTTCATTACGCTACAATATCATGTGTATTCGTAAATTAGACCAATGTTGCAGTTACTTAAAAACTATACACATACATACAACAACATGTGAAACCTGTCCCAAACAGAAATCAAACAACATTGGGCATACTTAAAGCACTCAATTTATGGGACCTTAACAATTTGGCCGCTAACTCCAATGTCAAGGGGGCCTAAAATACTCCAAGTTAATGAGCCCCATTTTTTATACGCCCCAAAGTTGCCTACCCCACATGTCAAAGGGCCCCCTTTCACATTAACTTTTATTTTTTCAAACTTTTTTTCCAATTTTATTTTCCAGAATTTTTTTCTTTCTGCAATTTATTTTAAAATATGATAAGCACTCATTGTACAAAAAGTTGTTTTCAGCAACTTTTTTGAAAATATGGTAAGCGGTCATTCTATTTATTTTTTTAAAGAAACCCATCCACTTCAATTTTTTAAAACATTTAGTTTGTTTTGGATAAACAACTTATTTGTGACTTATAGCACAATCACTTATCATGATCACAATTATCAATCATTTCATCAAACAAATATCACATTACAAAATCTCTACAATTTCAGCTTAAGCATCCCGGTAGTAACACTATTTTGTTGTATCATGTTACACCAAAACCTACAATGACAAACCCAATTCTACTCTTAGTTATGAAGAACACGTCACTTAAATAAGATTAAATCAACTACACCCATGTTCAGAAACTGTCAGTTATGCAAAGATTCAGAACCTATAAGCATAATCAATAAGCAGAAGCAGAAATAGAGCAGAACCCTATTATTATTATTATTATCAAAGTCATGATTTTTTACATTCATAGAGTAAAATCTCGAAACCCAAATAATCAATTTTAATCTAAAAACAATCAAGAAGGAATAAGGAAACCCACCTGAAATTGATGATAGATCAAATCCTTGATTCACATCTCCAATTATACTCTTGCATGTGGGTTGGATTTGGGGAAAAAAAAAGGAGGAATTGATGAAACTGTGAATTGGAGTTTTTTTCTCGTTGGAGAGAAGAGAGAAGGTGATGAAATCAAATGATTTTTTTTTTTTGCTAATTATTTCAGGTCTATAAATATGCGTCATCCATTTACTCTTTTGCCCTCATCAACAAGAGGAGTCGCAATATAACGGAATAATATTAATACACAATCTTGATTCAATTTCAGATTCCTCTTTTTCGACTTGTTCGGATAATCTAAACATTCCAATTTCTCGTACTGCTCTCAAATTCAATTATCAATTCTTGTGAAAACGAAAATAAATTGCTGAAAAAACAGTGGTAATCCCATCAAAATAGGGGCGTTTGTTAACCACAACGACATGCAGTCGCAACTAGGGGCGTAGCCAATACTCTGGCCTCTGGGTTAGGGGTCCAACTTTTGAGGGTTTAAACATTTGATGCATGAATGCAAGGGGTTCGAACTTTTGAGCGATTTAACATTTGATGCATGAATGGATACTTCATATTGATATTTCAATGTATCAAAATTGTATGTGTCTCTTTTATTAGTTTTTATCTTTGAATTTATTTTTAGATCGTCAATTTATTATGAACTTTTACGGTACACCTCATAAATTAAGGTGTGCCGGTACTCCTGCTTCAAAAATTTATAATTTAACAATTATTTTATGAAATAAAGAGTTATCTATTAAAATTTGTATTTTATAAAACATTATTTCATTATTTATAAAAATCATATTAAAATTTTAAAATTCTCTCATAGAAAATAATCAATATTCTTTGTTATATGTAACAAAAATTCAAAAAAGTAAATTTTATTTCGTCGACACTTTTGGTAAATAAGATCTAATTATTATAATTGTTAATGATAGAAAACAATTATTTTTTTTAAAAAAACAATTCATTTCAATATTAATTTAATGATGCAGTGTACCGGTACACTCAAATTTTTGAGTGTATAGTAGAATTTGCCCAATTTTTTACTCAAATATGCTTTTTTATTGTTCAATTTTGTATACAAAATTACTAACAAAAATTAAAATAGGTGTTTGTCTATTGAAATACAAAATTAAAACTAACAGATTTAAGGAAAAACATAGTAAAATTATAAATGTTAATATATAAGTTATATTGTTGGATATCCACTATTTTTAAATGAACAGATATATAGCCAAACAACAAAGTCCATTCATAATTCATAACTTGAAATACAAATATCAAATAACACGAAGCGAAAAAAAGTTCTTAGTTTGATTACTTAGTTTATCATACATCTAAAACAGCAAACTAAACAAAATATATATTCCCACACATTATGCTCTACATCAAAACTATATATGGAGTACATATTATAACATGAAATGGGAAATAGGATAAAAAGACAAAATAAATACAACGAAAATACTAGTAATTTATAGAATGAAGTTAGATAGGGATGGCTCGAGTAACTTTTGGGTATACAACAGTGGCAGGATGACCCATGATTCTGCGACCCTTTCTATGCTTAAAGATATAAACAAGAGCTCCAACCGGCCACTCCACCACCCCCGCCACGACAAACGCCACGAACCCGAGCGTTGGCCCCACCACCTTACACCGGCACGGGTTGCTTCTTGTGCCACACTGCACGCAAAGAGGAACCCCTCTTCTAACCATCTTTAATTTCAAGCAAAATAAATTCGCTAGAGCTTGTAATTTTGTTTGATGCTTGATTTGTTGTTGTTGTTCTTGTAGTTTATTAATTGAACCTTGTTGTTCTTAACCCTTTTATAATGTTTGGTTGGTTCTGTTTTCGTCAGCAGTGCTGGATGGGTGGGGTGATGTGTTACTGCTACGTGTTTGCATCTAAGTACTATTGGTGCAAGTGTCTTACTTGCTTTGGTTGTTTGACATGTGTCTTGTCTCTTTTTCTTCCTTCCTTTATTTTATGGGATGGATGTATCATCGCATGTTGCCAAGTCTCGAGCTGAATTTGCACTAATCCATGAAAAATACTTTTTATTTTAGAAGCAAAATAAAGATTTACTCCCTTCTTCCATTTTTCAAGTAATTGATTAAAAGAAATTGTAACTTGAGTTTCGGACTCTGCACCTTACAGTTGCAAAGGTATCTGATTAAGGATTAAATACAAAATAGTCTTTATTCGTGGAGTCAGAAATTTTATTGAACTTGACAAAATTTTAACCGCGAATTCACATGTGACATAACATATAAATAGTCATAAATTAAAATAAAAGAGACTTGTCATTTTGTCAACAAAAGTACAATTTAAAATAAGAGAGATGAAACAAAACAAGTCAATAGTGTGTTAAATAAAATTTGAAGGTAAATGCCCTTTTCGAGACCTCTTTGCGGTGAAAGTTCGAATAATATTAACATCGTCAACTGACTTGAATATCTTCCGTTCAGTGTAACATATTATCAAGTCATTGAACCACGCATATTGATCTTGTTGTAAACATATCATCAAACTATTATGAATAGTGATTCAAATTTTGTTACCATAAATTAAATGAGCAATAGAGCACATATATATAAATATATATTTTTTGATTTTTGTGAGTAGTGAGTATTGATTTTGGTGAATCGTATAATAGTTCATAGTTAGGAAGAATTATTCTTGTTAAGTCACTTCAAGAATTTATTCTATAAATTCATTATAGTAATCAATTTAAAATTCCAATGATATTGATTAAACTAATTTAGTGGTAATTTTATGAATGATTCATTTTTAGAATTTATAGTAGAATAGAAAACATATATAAAAAAAATGATAAGTTTTAGTGATAGCCGCAACCGTAGGTAGAAGTTTTTAATATTTTTAAGGTTTAACAGTTGTTTTGGTCCCCTAAGCATCATGAAGTTGCAATTTTGACCCATAACAAAATAAAATCAAACTCAGCTCTCTAAGTACAACCCCTTTTGCAATTATGCCCCCTCCAACCAATTTTGACTAAGTCACTGCTGACGTGGACGCCACAGGTGTAATTTTTTTAATTTTTTTTAAAAAAAAATTAGTTTTTAAAATTTTGTAATTAAAAATATCAAAAAAATAAAAATAAAAATAAAAAAATTACACAGGCAGCAGCCACGTGAGCATTGATTTGGTCAAAATTGACTTGGGGGCCAAAACTGCAAAAGGAACAGTACTTAGGGGGCAGAATTGTATTTTATTTTATTAAGGGTCCAAAATCGCAACTTCCTGATTCTTAGGTGTTCAAAACTGCTATTAAGCCTATTTTTAAAATGATACCCTTAGAATTACCTACGGTTTTGCCGTGGGTAAATGTGAAAAACATGCAGTGACAACTATTTGGCAATGACAGACGCATTTTCGTTGCCAATCGTTGAAAATAATGTCCACAAAACATTTAGCTACGGAAATTAACCAAATAGTGACGGATTTTCGGTTGTCACTACAAGTCAAGTTTTTTGTTGAACGTATTGGTTGAACCTGAACATGTGATAAAAATAAAGTTTCTTGTAGTAAAACCGCCTTTGATAGTCCCTGAATGTGCATTTTCTTTATCAGTTTAGACTCTAACGTTAAAAATTTATGTTAACTGATGAAGTGTTAAATGTTTTATATTGACAAGGTGTATGAGGTGTTACATGGACTAATGAAAGTAAAAAATGGTCATTTTGGTCTCTGAGCCCAAAATCAATATCCCAAATTGAATCTCAAATCCCTAAATCATGAATTCAATCCACAAATTCCTAAATCGCCAAATCTCATATAATTTCCTCTTTTTCTCAAAATCAAATCTTCAACTAAATACTAAAATTGAATCACATAATGATCGGTGCATGTGCAAACTTGTCCCAATGAAGTGTTACTCATTCGTCAATAACTATATAAGCTTCCTCAAAGAAGATGTCCTGAGCATATAGAATAAACAAACATAAAATATTGAAATGGTAATTGAGGTATCTAATTGTGCATGCTTACTATTAGTTAGGACTCTCACAGTAAACACTCATTATCACCTAGGTCTCTGACAAACCTTGGATATTAATGTTGAAGAGAATGTTGTTGAGAATGATTTTCCTAACAATAATGACAGTTATCATTCTGAAAAACTAATGAGCCCTATTAGTATCGATGATGAAGGTGATGGAAATGAAAGACGAGTTTTCCCTCAATTTATTAATTCAAATGCAAAGTTTATCAGGTTCACTTGGAGCTAGGAATGAAATTGAAACTTTGGATATATACAAAGAAGTTGTGAGGAGCTACATTGTATACCATGGAAGAGATATAATGTGGTTGAAAAATGACAAACAAAGGTGCAAAACTATATGCAGGGATGAAGAATGCAAATCAATGATGCAAAATGTACGTACTTTTTATAGTAGTGGCTATTTTATATGTGCTTGTGATGCTGACACTTTGTGCATGTAAGTGTTTAAGTGTTAGGATCCTTAGTGACAGTAAATGTTTACTGTCAAGGACCTAACTGATAGTAAGTATGCATAGTCAGAAATCTTAATAACTATTTTAAGGTTTTATGTTTGCTTTTTCTATATGCTCAGAACAACTTTATTGATGATCCAATTCTTAACGAATAAGTAACATAGTGTTGGAACGAGTTTGCACCAACATGCATCATTGTGATCCAATTTTGATGTTTAATGAAAAATTTGATTTTGAACAAGGGATTAAATTTAGAAATCAGGGGCTAAATTTGACATTCAATTTGGAAATATTGTTTTTAGGTTCAGGTATCAAAGTGACTATTTTCTACTTTTACTTTAATCTCTATGACAAATATTATTTTTAGGTTCAGGTATCAAAGTGACTATTTTCTACTTTTACGTAATCTCTATCGCAGCTCGTGCACATTGTTAGTACCAAACATTTGTCACCTCATCAGTTAATAAAAAATTTTAACGTTAAGGACTAAACTGATAACAGAAATGCATATTCAAGAACTACTTTATATTAAATCCGAAATCAAAACCAATGTAAGGAATAAATCTATATTTTGCTTCTTAATATAAGAAAAGTATTTTATTAGCAATGTTACTATCCTGTATCTACTGTTTTTAAATGAAAAGATATATAGGCAAACAACAAAGTCCATTCATAACTTGCAATACAAATATCAAATAACATGAAGCTAAGTATAGTTCTTAATTAGTTTGATTGCTTAGTTTACCATGCATCTAAAACAGCAAACTAAACAAAATACATATGTACCCCATGCTCGTGCATCAGAACTATGGAGTACATGATATTATAACATTGAAATGGGAAAATAGGATAACAAGACAGACAAAATAAATACAAGGAAAATACTACTAATTAATTTATAGAATGAAGTTAGATGGGGATGGCTCTGGTGACTTTTGGGTATACAACAGTGGCAGGATGACCCATGATTCTGCGACCCTTTCTATGCTTAAAGATATAAACAAGAGCTCCAACCGGCCACTCCACCACCGCCGCCGCGACAAACGCCACGAACCCCAGCGTTGGCCCCACCACCTTACACCGGCAAGGGTTACTTCTTGTGCCACACTGCACGCATATTGGAACACCTACTCCAACCATCTTCAATCTTCAGTTTCAATAACAAATACAAATAAAAATCAAATGAGCTAGTAGTGATTTTATATGTTTGATGCTTAACTTGTTGTTCTTGTTGTTGAAGTTTATCAATTGAACTGAACCTTGTTGTTGTTAAGTTTTATAATGTTTGGTTGGTTTCGTTTTCGTGAACAGTGCTGGATGGGTGCTGTGATGTGTTACTGCTACGTGTCTGCAGCTTAAGTATTATTGGTGCAGGTGTCATTGCTTGCATTGGTTGTTTGACACGTGTTGTCTCTTTTTCTTTTCAAGCTTTATTTTATTTTATTTTATTATATTATATTCTTTTATTTTAAAGTAGAAACGGTGTGCCGAAGTGTGCTGTATGAATTTTTTTACAAGTTAGAGCTTGATTTATGGTCTTTTATATGTCCATTTTTTGAATTTCTTATGATTTATTTAAAAGTTTGGTCTAATTTAAAAGATTATTTACATGCCTACTTTGTATTATAGTCATTAATTAGTTATTTTAAGTTAAGTTATATTGTAGGTCATTTAAGTTTGAGATTTGTAACATATCAATCATTTAAATTTTTTGATTATACATAAGTCTTTTAAGTTTGAGGTTTGTAATAGATTAAGCTTTTAAGTTATTTTGGTCATACATAAGTTATTTTATATATAAATAATAGATGAAAAAATGAAAAAAAATGTAAGCATCAATAGACATTTATTAAGCAATAAAGTACTACAAAATAAAATACTAAATAATAGAGGAGTATAAACTCCCTCAAAAAAAAAAATGAGGAGTATAAACATTATGGTTTGTTTAGTAGAGTAGATTTGCACTTGAAGAAACTAAATGCTAGATTCGTTAAAGATAATATTACATTTTTATAAAGTGTTTTATGTTTGAATCTACCATCGTTATTTGCAACTTTTGGTGTAAATAAAATATAAGAAAATCAAAAATGAAATTTTACATCCGACGTTAATAGAGACTAATATAAACCTAAATTAATAATTATAATGGTTAATATGATAATTAGTAAGTGTTTTGAAGACAAATATGATAATATTAATGAACCATATCAACGTAAGTAACTTTTTTTTTTTGACAAAAACATAAGTAACTATTTTGACTAACACATCCTAACTTGAAAAGTAATTTTTTTAAAATAAAATTTATCATCTTTTTCATTTAGAAATCCTTAACAAGTATCTTTTCCGAAAATACACTTGTTAGCTAGACCCAAAATTATATGTATAAATATTGTGTACTTTTACATTGTAACAAACTATATTTATATTTATCTTTTTCAATGATACAAAGAATATAACAAATCTAAATAAATTATGATATTTTTGAATAATGCAAATAATATAACATTGATATAGACAACTCGACGTTATTTAAACATGTAATCGAAAGTAAAAAACTACTCCACCATGTATTTTCTTTACATAAATTATTTATTTTTTGAGGAAATGTATAACATAAATTATGGATATAGCAATTTTGTTTTTCAAGAGCTAATTGAAAGCATGTGAGTAAGAGTAATGTAACAACCCAAATCTAACTTTTTATAAGAAGGGGATTAATTTCCCTAAATAAAAGGGATTAATTTTTATTTAAGCAAATAAAAAGGATTGAGGAATGTTGGCAACACTCACTTTTGAACACTCTCTATAACATTCACTCTCTTATTTGATGGAATTCATGCATGTCCCACCACTTCGTATGAGTTCTATTTTCAAAGTGTACACTCACAATATTTAAATCAATAAGAGAGTGAGTATTAGAGAGTGTTCAAAAGAGAATATTCAAAAGATAGTGTTGTTAGCACTAAGGATTAATTAGAATCATGGTAATTAAACAAAAAAATAATTAAGTGAGATAATTGAGTCAATTCTTATTTTTCGTTACAATAATTGGGTCAATTCAAACAAATAAAAAGGATAAAAAAAGTCATTTTCACTGTTAAGTAATATAAACGCCTTTGGACAACAAAAGGATAAAAGACCCAAATCTTCTCTTCTCTCTCGCTCTCTCGGATCCCTTTCTTTTTCTTCCCCAAATTCTCCACACACAAAAAAAAATAAAAAAAAATCTATTGTTGATACTTGAAGCTTGCTTACACATCATATCCCTCTGAGGCTCTGATCTTCAAAGTTCTAATTAAGTAAGCAATTTTCTCCCTTTTTTGGAATGACCGAACCTTCCAATTTTAGTTTTTTCAAAAACTCAGTTTTCTTACCTTTGTCAATTCCAATTGTTACATATGTAATTTCCAATCTGTATTCATGCTATTTCAGTTTTGATCTGCAATTTGTAACTGTATGTCTTATTTTCAACATCGTTTGAGAATGAAGTTGTGTGCGAAGAAATGGAAAGTTGAGTGCACGACAAAGCCAAACTGGCTTGAACTTCCAGTAGACTTGACTAAGAACATACTCCAGAGACTAGATACTGTTGATATTGTGACAAGTGCACGTAATGTTTGTCCTCTTTGGTGGAACGTTTGCAAGGATCCTCTAATGTGGCGTACCATTCACATGATCAAGCGTGTTTCTCCTTTTGATTTTCGTTGTTTGGAGAAGATTTGTCATTGTGCCGTTGACCTAAGTTGCGGTTATAGAAATACAGAAAGAAAGAAATTGTATAATGTAATTGATAATTACAAATTTTAAATAGTAAAAGTAATGCTTAACTATAACAAAACCCACCATTGGTGCATGTAATACTAACACACAAGACTTTTTATTTATATGATCAAGCCTTTGCATATTTCTTCATATTACCCGATGTGAGATATTATTCTAATTATTATTATTGATATCCTCCCGCAAGTTGTATGGACTGAAAGAGAGATGCAACTTGGACAGTAAGTAATCGAACCTAGGACGAAGCAGGGGTTTGGTTAGAATATCAACAAGTTGATCATCGGTAAAAACAAAGGATACTCAAAACTTGCCATTTTGAACATTTTCGCGGACAAAATGATAGGCTAAGGCTATATGTTTCATCCGAGAGTTAAATACAGGATTAGCACTAAGGTGGGTAGTACCGAGGTTGTCACAATAGATGACTGGATTGGCTTTTGGAGTGTGACCGAGTTCAGTGAGTAATGAAAGGACCTATAGTAGCTCACTCGCCGTGTCAGCCATAGCTTTATATTCCGCTTCTATGGAAGAGCGAGCAACAGAACGTTGTTTTCGAGAGCTCCAAGAGATGGGCGTGCTGCAAAGATATAACAGATAACGAGTGGTGGAGATATAATCATCCTTGTCGCCTGCCCAGTTTGATACCATATAGAAATATAGAAAGAAATTGTATAATGTAATTGATAATTACAAATTTTGAATAGTAGAAGTAATGCTTAACTATAGCAAAATCCACTAACTATTGGTGCATGTAATAATAACATGGCTTTTATTTATATGACCAAGTCTTTGGATATTTTTTCATATTACCCAATTTGGGACATTATTCTAATTATTATTATTGATAGCGGTCATCTGGAAGAAATTGCTATTGAGTCTTTTGGGACCGATGACCTCCTCAAGCATATTGCTCATAGGTAATTAATAATTTTCCAATCCTTCTTGATAGATGGTTATACATATTCTAAGTTATTATCGTTGCCTTCTATTTATGTGCAAGTAATGTTTGATATTCGGTGAATTGACAAGTGCACCAAATCGTTGTCGGGTAATAAAGTAGTAAGTTAATCGTCTCAGATACAAGATTAAGTTTGGTTGATACGACGATTAGGGAATCCTTGAATCCCTTCGTTTTTGTTCGAAATTAATTTGAGAAATCGTTAGTTTATAATTTGTCACTTGTCTCATGTTTGCATTTAAGAAAGTACACCCTTCAGTCACTATTATATGCAAAAATTAACATTTTAGATTCATTCATTAAATGATGTATATGGTCTATAATAAATATCATATATATCATTAATTGAATGAATCTAAAATGCAAAGTTTTGCTTATGATAGTGACCGGAGTGTGTAGAACTGAAACATAACCATGTGATGAGTCAGTGACGTTTATTTATATATTTCTGCAATTCAACCGATTACAATTGCGAGGGTTGATAGCCCTAAACTGCAATTCACTACTGCTTGGAACATGTCAATCCTATATTGTTCTATTTGAGATATTGTATAAAATCAGTATATACGAATTAAAATTATAAATTGAATAAAACTTTGTTACTAGAATCCAACACATAAGAAGAGAAGGGGTTCATCGTGGAACCCTATTCAAAGAGGTGTACAACTTGTTGTTTGCATCCCTTTTATTTATGTGTAATTAATCTTTGATATACACATGCCATTGATGCTTCCAAATCTATTCAGAATGTAGTTTGGGATGAATCACATATTTTAAGCATCTTATTTATAATAATATTTTACAGGGCTAGTCGCTTACGGGTTGCAACTATTTTGCTGCAAGGAAATCTCAGATAAAGGGCTGATTGATTTTGTTTGTAAGTTTTCACTATTAGAGGAATTGGATATTACATATAACGGAAACTTATCTAAGTATTCTCTTGAAACTATTGGTGCAAATTGCCCTCTTTTAAAATCACTAAATCTTTGTAGACGCTTGGTCTCATTTTGTTGCAACGAATCTGATGATGAGGTTTTTGCTATTGCAAAAACAATGCCCGGGTTATGCCATCTTAAACTTTCTGGAATTGTTCTTGACAATTTTGGGCTCCTTTCCATTCTTGATGGTTGTCCTCATCTTGATTCTCTTGATCTGCAAGACTCCCTTTGTCTCCCTTTGACTGAAAGGTGCCATGAGCAAATCAAAGTTTTTCAACTTCCAAACAATTATGAACTTCCAAAGAACTTTATATATGTCATTAATGTTGATGACCACAAGGAGAACAACGATTTATGTGGCGATGGCAGCAATATTGATCGATGTGGTGACAACAGCACCTTTGTTACATATGCTGGTGATGATTATATTGATTGATGTGGTGACACCGGCACCTTTGTAGATACATATGCTGATGATGATTGGGGAGTATTCGGCAACTTCTGAATTTTTAGTGACACTTGTTTATTATTGCTATTAGGGAAATGCTAACAAGTGTTCTAAAGACACTTTTAAGAACTTTAAATAGTAAATTTTTATGGAAAATTGTGCATTCAATGCATCAAAAATTAAAATATTAAACTTTTTTAAAGAATAATTTCTTAATTGAGAGACCTTAAAGAGTGTTTTTAAGACACTCGTTAGCAAGACCCTTATTATTATTATTATTATTATTATTATTATTATTATTATTATTAGACATGCTTTCGTCTCCAAGTCAAGTCTAAAATATTGATGTTACTTGGAAGTAATTTTGTTAAAGATATCTTATAGATAGTTGGTTTAATTGTTCACATTGATCGCTAAATCTGAAAATGATGTTGTAAGATACAAAACAAAGATTCTACCTTCTAACTCTGTAATTTGATGCTTTTCTTATTTTTGATCTCCTAGTTTATTTTTCTAGACAAAAAGTTTATAATAGGGACCTAGATGTTGAATATTTTTTCATATTTTATGCGGACGTGTTTATAACGTTAAAATACACGACTTTTTACATTAAATTAGAATTTTCCAACAAGGGATAAAAAACTAAGCAATGAAAATCTCGACTTAGAAATTGAATTTTGAGTTAGTTTTTTTATAGACATCTGTATAAAAATACATAAAGATGATTTGAATAGTTTTATAGCATTTTGAATAAGTCTCAATTTAGTTTGGTTTTTCATTCAAAGTGTGCAAACTTGAAATTTTGTTCATATTAATCTTGTAACTCTGAATTTAGTTTGAATCTTGTTCATATTACTGACAGGTCAAATTTTATCCCTTAAAATTTTTCCTGCAAATTTTGCTCAGATTCAAGTAACTCTGATCTTATGAAACTCACATCAATTTGCTTGGTTCTGGCATGATACATTTGATTGTTTTCCAAATAAATAGCACTCTGGCAATCACAATGCAACCAAACTCTACTTTGCCTGCTTCAATGTCTTATATATTTGAGTCATACTTTAACAATTATTTGAAAAATACTTTAACAATTATTTGAAAAATACACATTCATTTAATTCTTTTCACTGTCTACCTTTTATCATTTTATGAGTATGTCCAAATATCGTATCCAAAATCTTGTGATCACGCAAAATCTTTGTAACTTTTAGGTGCACAAGAATGGCAGGATGAGCCATGATTTTGCGACCCTTCATGTGCTTAAAGCAATACACAAGAGCTCCCACCGGCCAGTCAACTACCGCCCCCGCGCCAAACGCCACAAACCTGAGTGTTGGCTCCACCACCTTACACCAGCAAGGGTTGCTTCTTGTGCCGCATTCCACGCATATTAGAACTCCTACTCCAATATTATCGATATAACACCGATGATATCAGATTAATTATGTAATGTAATGATACTAAAATCCACTTATATTAGAATTTAATGACTACATGGTGTAAACAAATTTTATGTGATTATCTATCTATGTTTTACACTCTTATCACCTAGAAATAGATTTTAAACATAGTAATTTGATTGCGATCCGAACTGGATCTAGAAGTTGGTTCTACATAATGAACAATGCCTCATCGTATATTGATGGAAGTATAGTAATACTTGCAAACACTTTGACTAAGTAATGGCAATACAAGTTAGAGGTATGCGGTATAATCAGTGTGTGCTATGGAATATTATATAATCTGAAATGTAGCATAGTATTCGAGAAGAGAAAAGGTGAGATGAGAAATCCTCAATCGATAAAATGATTGGTCTTAAGGCCCCTTTTTAAAATTTTGAAAAGGGCAAAACTGTTATTTATGTGACATTAATTATTATTTTACAACTGTTTATGAGAGGATTTATTCTCCGCCACTTAAAGTTACAAGTGTAAGAAATTACAAAATAATCTTGTAATCTCCTAATTATTAACTATCCAGATGATTTTTGTGATACTCTAATTGATGACATAAAATAAAATAGAGTAATGACAATTATTGTTATTGATTTTGTAACCACTAAATTAATGACATTCAGGAAATTGGATTAAATGACAAGGAATCCATTGTCGTTGATACTTGAGATATGATGAACTTCTAAAATTAAATGACACCATCTATAAATTAATTGAAGCCTTTGCGTGGCTGCCAATTAACCAAATGTAACAGCAAAATAAGGAAATTTCACAAATTGAGCATCTGGTACCTTCATCTTTATTATCTGGAAAAATAGAATAAATTCTCACAAAAGTGTAAAAAGTGTGTTTGTACGCAGCAATGCAAATGAAAAACCAAACTTCAATGAAAATTAACTTACAACTTACATGACATTTTTATCATGAACATGTATTAATATAAATTTACAATATTTTGTAACACAACGTGATCCTTCTTTGAGTACATTAATATATGCAAATGCTTGACCATTATTTCACCTTTGATATATTATACTTATGTAATTTCATTATCATATAATTCCATTGAGACATTCCTGATCATATTCTATTTTGAATTTGTCTCGGATAAATTTGACACAAAGGAGACTATACTCTTACATGAACGGTTGCAAGAAATTGCAAGTAGGGGTGGCCTAGAATTAGTGGCTCATTGCATCCCACAAAAAGTTTAGAATAGTACACTTTTAAAATTCTATTCCATGTATGAGTATTGAGATTCCTTTCTTAATGTGTTTATCCCAAGACAGTTTTTCTCATATACAATTAAAGCCATATTTTGTTTAAAAAAACATGCACAAGTCAAAATGTATATGAAAATTTACAAATTTTAATTAATGAAATGAAAAAAAATTATAACTCCAAAATTATATCATATACATTTTGACTTGTGCATATTTTTTCTGTAAGGAACCGAGATGTCATTAAATTTAAATTTTGCTACAAGGCTTGTAGAAAATTATGTACAAAAATCATAATTAAAAGATATTCTATGACATGTGAAGGATATATTAAACTAAGGTCCCAATAATAATTGGGTTATTACATAAGGGGGGAATAGTGCCAGCTACACACTTTATTCGAAATGAAGGAGGCATTTTATTCTATTGTTAGGACTTAGGAAGTTGAATATTGCAAGGTTAATTAGCACTAGCTTCTATATACTATTTTCAACTTAATAGGGAATAAAGTGTGATTTGGTCATGTCGACCCAATAAAATTATGATTTGGACTTCATGTTAAAATATCATTTGAAACTAATAAATAACTAAAATTTAACAAATCAAACTCACAAATAGTACGTACGAAAAAGAGAGATGTTATAGATTCCAACGGCGTTCCAACATATCAAATGTCTTCACAATCTTTTTCAGGACAACAAACATAGTATATTAGTCTTGTACATATGATTGACAAATGACATAATAAGGCTCATATGTTTGATGATCTTATGCCCCATGAAATAACAAAATTAAACGGCATGATGTAGGGAAAAATAACTAAAGTGGAGTTGATGTATATGAATCTTTGATCACCATATCTCATAAAAAAAAAGCAAATATTCTTACGCACCATCAAAAGTATAGAGAATAAGGAACCCAATATAGTGCCATACAAGCTAAGTGGTGTATGGAACATAGTTATAAAAACTTAACACATCTGCAAAAGATGAGATTTTCTCACTAAACTCTCCAGAAACTGCTGCAAAATTGAACTATTTCTTCTACACCCCCCAAATTGAAAGAGTCAATATACAAGGTCCACTACATTTACAACAACCACATGTAGTTCACCATCACTAAGAATTGAACTAACAAAACCAATTTTCTCTTGCCTTTCATATATACCATATTGGAAATTTCCAAATTGATCAAACTCACCTAATGCATGACATTTACTTTTTTTTCATCAATCATGCACTTAACATGAGGCAAGAACCTTAGCAACTTTCCTACATCATTCTTAATATATTTTCTCTCCCTCTTTCCCTCTCTCACTCTCTTTTATTTCAACACTTAGACTCAAAAGTAGTCAATCCCAATCAAGTCATTACTACTCAAGAGAATATGGCTTCTCCAACTCACAATTTGAGGATTCAAAAGGTTACAATAGTGTTACTCATTATATCTATTTCATTTTCCTCTTCAACTGAAGAAACTCTAATAACATCTCCAAAGAAGTTAGACTATCCGGTGGTTGTTCCGCCACCAGAATACACCGAAGTCAAGTGTGGATCATGTCCTTGTGGACAAACATGTGGTGACCAATCTCCTCCACCTCCGCCTCCACCACCTCCTTGTCAACCACCAACACTGCCACCACCGCCACCACCTCCACCACCATGTCCACCTCCTCCTCTTCCTCCTCCTCCTGCTCCCAAGTGCCCTCAAAATTGTAACCCATTGCTACCATCACCTCCGCCACCACCAAGATTCGTATATGTACCCGTGCCAGGTCAACCTAAACCATATTGGATATATTATTACTCTGGAGCTGAAAGTAGAGCAGTGAATTTCCTGGTTCTGGCTTTAGGAGGAGGACTCTTAATTGCAACGGTTTTTGGATGATATCATCATGAAACTAAAGCTAAACTTGTTCAAATAAGTTTCATCTGATTAATGTTCTATTCTCTTATTCTTGTTCACATTTTTTATTGTGTTTTAATTTCCATGCACTTATTATGTATGTCTTTCCTAACGTAGAGGAAAGTTTATTCTGATATGTGTTTCATAATAATTCAAAATTAACCTTAGTAACAATTTTTTTACTAGTAATTACGTGCACATTGCTTTTCAGTCGATAAAATGTTTGATTATGATGAACAAGCCTTTACAAAATAAATATATCTGTGTGTATGATGAACATAAACTCTTTTCACGGAATCAAGAGCTTGGAGAAATAAATTTGACCATAAAGTATAAGCATAGTACACGGAAATGAATATATAAAAAATAAATAAAGTCGTATGTTTTGTTCTTCTGTCATTTAAGACCCTAGATGCGAAATCAGTGAAGAAATGGTATCACATGCATATGATGTATAAAAATTAAAAAATGTGACATGTCATGACAACTAAGGAAAAAGTGGAAACC
>Ga0315914_1002680_pt1 | contig 27258 bp, 12 predicted proteins | sample MpolenodulesMG_FD_203920 | JGI IMG/M metagenome (GOLD analysis project Ga0315914, IMG submission 203920) | Medicago polymorpha root nodule microbial communities from Los Angeles, California, United States - elongated nodules | ecosystem: Host-associated > Plants > Roots > Nodule | place: USA...
TATATATATATATATATATATATATTTGTCATTTTTTTACCTTTTTCCTACGCAAAACAGTAAACGGTATGGTTCTTACTTGGGACAGTATATAATGAACTGTAGGACAATGGACGTGTTGACTTCAAAGGTTTAAGACTTTTAAGTGTTCTTGGAGAACAAACCGGGAGAAAAACATTGTGTATTACTAATTTACTAGTATTAGGGAATCAATTAAGAAAATGCTTAATTATATCAACCACTGAAGAGGGTTTTTTTTTTATAAAAGGTGTCACTTTTTAGCACCACAAATTTGACATGTGAGTTCATGTCTAACGCCCGTCAACTTTCTGTAAACCATGTTAATTCTTTTTTTGTTTTGTGAAGGAGTAAACCATGTTAATTCTGTTAAAGTCTTTATCAAATGCGCACATGAATAATATTGACTCTTGCTGTGAGCTAAAAAGCAGCTTCAATCAAACATACATAAAGAAGGACAAATGAGGATAGATAGCTTAGCCAAATTGACTACTATAAAGGAAACAAACATCACAATTTGAATAGTGGTATCAACATTCTCTTTTAACACTCTTTCTAATACTTACTTTTTTATTTGTCGAAATTTATGTGGAGCACACCATTTTATACGCGTTTTGATTTTAAATGCAGGGTCAGCCCTAGCCATAAGCCGAGAGTGTGTAAGTCTAGGGCCAAAAAAAATTATAGGCAGGGGGTGTATATGGCAAACACTGTTTTATAGCGAGTATTTATAGCAAAATTCGCAAAGATGGCCCAAACATTTATAAATAACTTCAGCCCATGAGCCCTTCAACCTTCATCATTTCATTTTTACATACCCGGCCAGCGCTTTAATTTCACACCTCCATCATTTCGTCAGCCAAAACGTAAAATTGAGAAATAAAACATATAGACGGAAAAGTAATGTAAAACACATAATTTAGACTCCTTTCTAGAGTTCAGCATTTGAGGATGCTTTTTTGTGTTTCAGATTGAAGCTAGCTTAAATTTGTATTTGACTTTCATAATATAAGATGATTTCATCACAAAAGTTTCATGTTTAGGACATTAAATTTAGTTTTGTGTGATTTTTCATAAGCAACATATCATGTTCTATTGACAATTTATAAAAGGTTTTCATGTTATTGGATTTGAGGGAAGACTATTTTACTATTATTATGGATTTATCGTGATAAATGATAATGAAGATCTTTGAGAAATTTTAGAGGTGGTAAATCAATTGAATTATCAAATCATATAATGAAACTTATAAATTTTTTGATATGTCTACGTATCGTTTTACTTAGCTTTGTTGTGTTTGATTCGGCCCCCAATTTTTTATTTTTTTTTATACTTTTTTCTGTCAATAATATATATGATGAGGTGCATTTAAAACACAATGTTTTGTGCTGGTAGCATAGCTGAGATTTCATAACATCGTATTAAGGTGACTTGGGGTGTCAGTATAACTTGGATGTCAACTGTCTTAATTAATGTGTGTCTCAATCATCGTTTATAAAAAAAAAAATTATGATGTGTTATATAAGGGGGGTCTTTTTAAAAAATTTGGTCTAAGGCCCATAAAATATCACGAACAAGATTGTAATTAAGTGTTGTTGTTGGTTCAAAATATATATGTTGAAAAAGCCTCACATTGCTTAGAATAGTAAAGAAAGATGTTGAAGTGCAAAACAAACAAGGTGTTTCCGTCACTTGTTTACTTTCTTGTTTGGCAAGTCTTATAGGCCATAAGATTGTTTCTTGAATGCAAGACAAGCAAAGTGATGCCTATATATAGGCTCTATTTCTTCATTACAAGATGCACCAGTTGAAAAATACTTTAAGCTTGTATCTGACTTTTACTTTCTCTTATACTCTTGTCTTAGAGTGTTATGGGACGTAGTTATGTGTTTGCTTAAGAGGGTGTGAGTGTACTGAGACCGATGGTTGTTTGAGAGTAGTATATTTGTTGTAAAAGTATGCATAGAGTATTGTCGTATGGTTGTCATTAGACAACAATTGTGGTTTTTCTCTGATTTTGGAGTTTCCACCATATGTTCTTGTGTTCTGGTTGTGTTTCTTTATTTTCTCTATGCCGGTTTTTCTCAACAATTGGTATTAAAACTTATGGTGGGAAACACATGGGAAACATGTTGAGAGTGAAAATATTGAGTGAGTGTAAAAGGGTAAATTAGAGAAGTTTAGAGGATGCTCTTGGAGAACATTGTGAGCTAAGGTCTCCTTGTAACTCTTTGAACCAAGGGAAGAGAGTGCGAAAAGGGTATTAAAGAGCTTGCTGAAGCTAATTTTGTAAATCTCTTTGTAAAGATTCTTTGGCAATGTATTGGTGTGATGTTCTCTCCCCCAAATGTAAGTTGGTGACGGACCAGATTGGATAAATAAATTCTTGATCTGTTGTTCCTCTATTATATACTCTCTTTATATGTAAGTCCGCGTATCTCTATCTATGCACTTAGTCGTTAGATTTGTAGTTGTTGCTTGAGACATTTTGATTTTTTTTTTCGAATTGCAAATATAGTATGTATGTGTGTAAGTGTGTGCAACCAAACCAAGCAGGCCAAGCTGACTAAAGAAAGGATAAAAAAAAGGTCTTTTAGTGACTGAAACAAAAACAATACCTAAAGAACTACATATAAGTTTTGTCCTAAAACTATTGTGATGTATTATTTTATTTTATTTTTGTATAAACTATCTCAGGTTTACAAGTCTGACAAAAAATTATTTCAGAAACCGAATTTAGGTTTCCCGTCTTTTTGGTTAAGTTCATTAGCTAATTGAGCTGAATTGTTTGGTTTATTGTGATGTAGGATGAAGAAGGAAGTGGTGGTGATTGTAAGCCTATATCTGGTTTACATAGGGAAGAGATTTCTGTCCCGGATGTTGTATTTGCTGGTACAGCTCAGGTATTTTTACATTCATTTAGTTCTTCCTTTCCCTCTTAAATCCTAAATCCAAACACACCCTTAATAATTGTCCATATCCGAATAAGTTTTGCTTAACAGAAACTTTTTTTTTTTGTCAGGAAATAATTGATTTTATAGCTACAGAGATAGCAAAGTTTGTTTTAACTCATCCTGATAATAATGAGGGAGCTGCACCCAGCAAGAAGAAATTGGGTTTCACCCTATCATCATATCCAGTAGACAAAGTTATGCCTTTCACAAGCACTACATTTCAACAAAAAAACACCAACGACCCAGTTGAGTTAGTGGCTTGTAGTTTTTTGGCTTTAATTTTAATGCACATGCATGCGTATTTATTTAAAAAAACTCACACAATATTTACATGTATTTAGTGAAATAAATTACGATTTTGTTAACTTGTGCCCTAAGTCACATGTTAAGGAATAAAAAAAATAGCAATTTTGCAATGAATTGAAAGGGATTGAATGCACGACTTTTACATTATATTAGTTTTTGTAACCAGATTCGAAAAGGATTGGTGAAAGACCTAAATCGAGCATTGAAGAATTATGGAATAAAAATGCGTGTTTTTGCACTGGTTAGAGGCTCTCATGCTTGACCAATTGATTTTGTGCTCATTCCATGTCTCAAAGTACAGAGGACTCAAAACATTAATACTCAATAGGTTGATGACACCATTTTAGATGGCACAAGAAACAGCCCTATTTGGTGGCACCGTGCCTCCAAAATTGATGACTCCATACTCACTAAGGTACATGAAGCAACAGTTTTTATCTAAGTAGCACGGACATTATGGGTTAAATTTGTTGTCGATGTCTAACACCGAGACGACTATGACACACATGGTTACGATCAATCACATTCATTTTCCTAAGTATATTACTGGCGTTTATGTGCGAGTAAAAATGATTTTTTCAAAATGTTCCATATTGACTTTGGATAAAGTCGTTGGATCGAAGTCTAAACTCTAAACAATGCAAATGGAAGAGCACCTATTGGAAATAGGAATACTGCACAATTCAAGTAATCTAACAGACTTGTCACTTAATTAATTTAGATCTCCAGATATGGCTGCTATGCATCAAGATACATCAGAAGATCGCGAAGTAGTAGCCGAGAAACTCAACAAGGTCTTCGATGTAAGAATATTTTCACCTTTACATATATTAAAATTCAAATAAATGCATAGCTGCACACAAAATGAGTACACTTACTACGAAATTCAACAACACCAACTCAGATAACTAGCACAACTCCAATGGCACGCGAAGTGGTTGCCGAGGTCTGCGACATAGTAACAGAGCGAGGTGCTCGCCTAGCCGGAGCTGGAATTGTATCAATAATTAAGAGGCTTGGAAGAATTGAAAGTAGAAAAAGTGTGGTAACAGTTGAAGGTGGACTTTATGAACATTATAGGATTTTCAGAAATTACCTTCATAGTAGTGTATGGGAAATGCTTGGCAATGATCTTTCAGATAATGTCATTATTGAACATTCTCATGGTGGCTCTGGAACTTGTGCTCTATTTCTTGCTGCTGCCGCTTCTCACACTCTCACACAACCTGCAGAGTCTTGAAAATTCTATGTTTTAAAAGTTTAAAGGCCTTTTACTTTTTTAGTTTGATGTTTGAACTTGAAACTATAATTCATTTTTAATTCTAGAGTGTAGACTATAGTGCAAGATCATTCAAGACCAACACGCCATTGTCTAATAGTTCAGCCTCTCGTGATCAAACATTTTATTCTAGTGAAGACCAAGTCTCTGACCATCTAAAAGTACACTTAATGAAGATCAAATCGCTGATTCTCTAGAAGCTTATTATCATTTGAAGATCAATTATGTTATCCTTCAAAGTTTTCCCTCTGGAAGTTCAAATTCAAATATAGAGACAACTGAAAAATAGTACACAAGACACAATAGTTCAAGTTAGGGAGCAAGTTACTAAATGAAAGCTGATTTTGGAGCATTGCAAGACTGAGATGCAGATTGCAGATGCAATGACTAAGCCATTGAAGATAGAGACATTTGAAAGACTTGGAAGAATGATGGGCATGGTTGATTCAACAAACATGAATTAAGAAAGAGTGTTGGAATGTGTTAATTCAAGTTTGTATTAGACTATATACCCGTTGGAGTATATATTATACTCATAGGGGTATAAAGGTTTATTACAAGTTAGTTAGGTAATCTAGCTAAATTTGTTATGTTTGTTTAGATAGCTTACCAAGCAAGCAATATGAATAAGCCTCTTATATAAGGCATGTTGTAATCACTTTTCACTAAAACTCATAAGTTTACAACAATAATTCTCTACTTCTTCTCTTTCTCTCTTTTCATTCTCTCAAAATCAACACAAATAGTTACTTTGTTCCAACAGTTTAAGGGGTTTTAATTCTTTATCACTTGAATCAATTCATTCTTGACATGATTAAGGATTTTTTTTTGTAAAAATGTGCTCAAGGGTGTTTTTATTTATTTATCTAGTAACCTAATGACTAGAGCTCACACAATTAAATATGAAGAAGTGGGGTGTCCGGAGTTCGAACCATAGCCCCTGCATAAATTATGCAATGTCCCTACCGACTGAGCTAAGCTCACAGAGACATGTGATCAAGGGTGTTATTGTGGGAAAATGAGAAAAACTCCTGGTCCTATATATATAAGAAATTTTTAAAAAAAAATCTTGTCCTAATTATAAATAATAAAACATCACAACTTTTGTCAAAAAAAAAAATCACAACTTTTAAGATGTAGTTATTGTTTAAAAGACTTTTCTACCTCTTATTTAATGTTTGTTTTTTAATATTAATGGGTGTATTTAATGCTTCACAATTTTTTACGAGGGTATATTTATAATTTTTTATAAGGGTATATTTATAAAAATATTCAAAAAATTACATTAATTAATGAGTGTATTGATTATGATGTTTTTTTTATTTTTTCTTTGGGAAAGGTTAACAAGTGCCCCGGGGCACTTTTTAGGAACCATTAATAGTAAGCTTTCATAAAAAAACGTGTAATCAATGCATTGAAATTTATAACATTTGACTTTTTTAAGGAATATTTTCTAAATTTAGGATCCTTAAAGAGAGTCTGGGGGCACTCGTTAACAAGACCCCTTTTCTTTTTATACTCCCTCCGTCCCAAATTGTATGACGTTTTGGACATTTCACACATATTAAAAAATGCAATTAATATTGTGTAGAAAAAATATATTATGAGTTGGTTTACAAAGTTGTCCTTAATAAATAATATGAGAAAAATAAATGAAAGAATTAAAAGAAGAGATAGTAATAAATACTTAAGGTTATAATAGGAAAAGTAACATTAATTTTGCATTAATATTGTAAAGCGACATATAATTTGGGACAATTTTTTTCTCTAAAGTGACATACAATTTAGGACAGAGGGAGTAATAAAGACAGGAGGTAGTAGTTATAAAAACATAGTTTATTGATTGTCTTAACATAAAAAAGATTATAAACTGAGAGAGAATGGATAACTCAACTTGTTTACAAATAGATCGCTTACTAATACTGATAAGAATGGAGGGAGTGCTTGGAAAAAGGAAGGCAATTGCGGGAGGAGAGATCGAGTTAAGATCTTCTCCTTTTATTATTCTCTCCATTTCATCCATTTGGAGAGATATAGACACAAAAAAAATTCAAAAAACTAAAAAGTAATTAATGATTGTAGGACCCACTTAATAGTAGGATCTACTATCTATTTTATGTGTCTATCTCTCTTCAAATTGCATCCTTCATTTATTATAATAAATAGAGAGGATCTTTACACGAGAGATCATTGAAGTTTTTTAGGAAAGAATTAGGGACAGTTTGGGGTTCCAAGAGTTGAAAGGAGACAAAAAGAACACCATTCGAGACATTTTAAATTTCCTGCAAATGGTACAACGTGTTTTCGGGGAAAAGAGCTTCGGGCTCATGAATTTTGTTTCCTAGTTTTTCTTGTTCTTAGTGAAATCTTAATGCTATTACAGCTAGTGAATAAAATAGACTTTAATCATTTAAGTCATAAAAACATTAAATTTTGTAGTGTGTTAAACTTTTTTAAGAAGGGTTTTGCTAATAAGCACTCTAAGAATAATGGTTAACGTCGGTGTCTTAAGAACAATGGTTAGGACACTGGTTAAAGATGTAAAAAATAGAAAATTTTCATAAAAAACAATAATTTTTTGATTTTCATAAACATTACACTTTTCATCAATTTTCAAAACAAAATTTATGATTTAATTCCATTTTTAGATTCTTAAATTGTGTCATAAGGGCACAAGTTAGTACTATCGTTTCTATGTTAATCTTCTTAACTAGTAGTCTCCTTAGGGTACTACTCCCTCTAGTCCTTATTATAAGAAACAATTGACTTTTTAGATTCATGAAATAATTAACGTATCTCGTTATAAATATAGTCTAGATACACTACTTACACAAAGAATCTAAAAAGTCAATTGTTTTTTAAAATAAGGACCGACGGGAGTAGTTAGCATTTCACTTTTCAGAAATTTGTTTCCATTACTTTAAGCATATTTGCTCAAAATAATTTTTTTGATATATTTAAATATTTTAGTATAAATTATAATTGAAATAGATTGTCATATTAATGTATCTCGTTATAAATATAGACTAGATACATGATTTAAACAATGAACCTGAAAAGTCAATTGTTTCTTATGATAAGGACCGGAGTAAATCACACTCTTTAAATACTATGTTAAATGTCAAAATATAATTGTATCTTATAGACATATTAGACGATCCACAACAGAGCACCTCCAAATTGGGTGCTTAAATGGGTCATATGTGTCTACATCATTAATTTTACGGTAATACTTAATAAGCACCAATTTTCTCCAACCCAGCACCTCAAAAGAAATTATTAAATACTCCCTCCAGTCTCAAATATAAGAAAAGATTTCTTTTTTAGGTTCATTGAATTATTAATGTATCTGCTTTACAATGTAGACCAAATACATTAACTACTCAATGGACATAAAAAATGAATCTTTTCTTATATTTGAGACCGGAGGGAGTAGATCCATAAATAATTCTATATCATTACATTTAACAAAATTTATTTAATTTATTAAGATTTATTAAATAGAACCAACAAAAAAATGAAGAGAGAGAAGGTGCTTCCATAGCCACCCATCTCCATAGACACCTATATATTTTGCTTCACAGTGGAGGTATCTATTTAATGTGGTGTTAAATAAGTTAAACACGCACTATTGTGGATGGTCTTAGCTTGTTAGTATATTCCCTCCGGTCTCAAATATAAGAAAAGATTCTTTTTTTATGTTCATTGAGTAGTTAATGTATTTAGTCTACATTGTAAAGCAGATACATTAATTATTCAATGAACCTAAAAAAGAAATCGTTTCTTATATTTGAGACCGGAAGGAGTACTTAAATATGTGTTGAATCAATTATTTAAGGATGTTAATATGATAAAGGCTTGTGATAAATCTAATAACTCGGTTAAGTCTATTTCGATCCTTTACGAACTATTGTTAAATAATTTTTTTTTTATGGAAGATATTTAATTGAGATTGATACATATAGTATTAATTATATCGTATTTCGAAAATCATTTTTTTCTACAAAATATAATTGAAAATACTAATTGTTGGATAATTTAAAATGTCATTCATTCTCAATCCACAAAAATTATAGCATGATCTAAAGGAGCGATAAACAATACTACTAAAAACTAACAGAGAAAAAATGTTTCCTCACAAACCGTCGAAATTAAAGCAGAGGTCAAGTAGATTCTTCCAGTTCATAACCACCAACAACATTTGGTCCAAAAAAAAAAAAAACACTAATACATACTCTATCACAAAATTCATTTTCAAGAAATTGTCTTTGGTCTTAAATAATTTTGTAACAAACGCCGAGAGGGTTTATTGTTAAGCGGATTTAGATAAAACGAGTTTGAATAATGTCATTTCACATTCTACTCTTTTATGTATAAATTACCCATAAGATAATTCATTTTTGATAGTTTGTGTATGTGTTTGTATGTAAAGATGTGGTAAATCACATACTACTCATTTCTCTAAGAGCTAAACGATTTTATCTTTTTAGTGTGATACCCCTATGTTTGTAATTGTAAAAACTAATCACTCGATCTGAGAAGAGCTATATTGGATGTCAAAGTTCTTCCTTAAAAAATTTAACACTGTTACGTTATTAAAACTAAATTTGAATCGTGGACATGTGATTAAACTGAAAGAGCGATTATACCTTCACTCCTTTAAATCTACTTGCGACCCCTAAAATTTCCTCCCTGGCTAGCTACTAACTGGACTATATATACCCCACAAATATTGTTTGTTTTAAGTGATACGATCACGGATCACGTGAAGTGTGATTAATTAGCAGTTTCTAACATCAACAACAAGATTAATATGCAGACTCCGTATCATGATTAATCTCATAATCTGGTCAAGTATAATATACCACCTAACGAGGCTTTGAGTGGTTAATGAAAAGGGATCATAAGGACAAACAACCTCTTACGATAAAGTAGTACTAGTAATTTGCTAGTAGGAACCTGAAGTGACCACTATTGATGCATATATTTTGGATTCATGAGTCTTGGCCACCATTCTTCTAATGACAAAATTTAACTTTATTGGAAAAAAAATAAAAAAGCTTCCCCTGGATAGAAACTATTGCACATGACTTTGTGAATGATTATGAGGCTTTATGCTAAATCACTATTCCTAATTAATCAATGTGGGGATCAACCTACATGGCTAAGTACCGTCCTCGTCAATTAAGATCCTTGTTTGATTCTTGAGTTGGACAAGTTCATAGTGCGCACAAATTGGTACCCTACTAGTTGAAATTGAAACCAATTAAAAGGTTTATGTATATAAATGCTTCTATTTTCTGTAGATGTTCAGAATGTTTTGATGTCACAAGAACATGTTTCTGCATTATTGGCTTTTAACCTAGTCATTAGAATCATAATCAAAGGGTGCATGTGTTTAACATTACTAGTGTTAAGGATCGTGAAGCAATAGTGTATGATCATCATGTTTTTTAGGCGCATTGTATATGACAAGAGAGGGGAAAGTTTATTACCTCATATTAAGTGGATTACAATACCAACGTTTTTTTCACCCAAAATGATCGATATGTCTCTCGTGAACAAACTCACTTTGGAGAGCAAAGTAAGCAGTAATATCAATCATTGACTCAAAAAAGTTAATTGTAATATTACATAATCTTTTTTAATGAGAAAATTTTAACATACACGTTGAGGATTTGGAAATACTTCATGGGTATAAATCAAATAGAAATCCCAACAATGTCGACATACAAACAAAAAAAATAAGGGTCGACACTCCACAATAATCTCACAAGTTTGATTTCACTTTAGAATAAACATCTATTATTTTTTTTCATTATTATACTCTTATTTATTGAATTTCACCCAACTTAATTACTACAATTAATAAGGATTTTTTAGTAAATGATACTCACTCTGTCTCTCAATAGATGACCTATTTAACAAAAAACAATATTGACATAGTATATTTTGACCATATTTTTCTACCGATTAATTCACAAAGAGGAAAGTAATATTAGATATTTTGATTTAATGAGCTGGTACCAACCAAATCTGATATATATATATATATATCAGAGTTTTTGTTTTTGTTTTTGTTTTTGAATAACTAAGAGCTGAATGGATAATAAAACATGAAATAGACATTGGTACATATACAAAATTGTTGATCATGTTGGCTGTATTCATGAGAGTTGAAAAGGGCCACCACCACCTTTGAACAACCTTCTTCAATACTTACTTACTTATTCCTTCCCTCATTCATCTCACTTCCCTCATTCCCTCTCTCCCTCAAAATGCATCCCCTTCTACCACTTCTTCTCTTCCTCCTCTCATTCAACCTTAACCAAGTACTTTCCACACCCCACATCTCTGAATACCACTCCCTCCTCTCCTTCAAATCCTCCATAACTAACGACCCACAAAACATCCTCACCTCATGGAACCCAAAAACCCCTTACTGTTCCTGGTACGGTATCAAATGTTCCCAACACCGCCACGTCATTTCTCTCAACCTCACCTCCCTCTCCCTCACCGGCACCCTCTCCCTCTCCAACCTCCCTTTCCTCACCAATCTCTCCCTCGCCGACAACAAATTCTCCGGCTCAATACCCTCTTCTCTCTCCTCTCTCTCTTCTCTCCGCTTTCTCAATCTCTCCAACAACATCTTCAACGGTACTCTCCCTACTCAACTCTCCAACCTCTTCAATCTTCAAGTTCTTGACCTCTACAACAACAACATGACCGGTTCACTTCCTGTTTCGGTTACCCATCTCGCTTTTCTCCGCCATTTGCATCTTGGTGGTAACTTTTTCACCGGAAAAATACCACCGGAGTATGGCTCTTGGACTCATTTAGAATATCTTGCTGTTTCTGGTAATGAACTTTCCGGTCATATTCCACCGGAGATTGGTAACATTACTTCCCTTAAAGAGCTTTACATTGGTTACTTTAACACCTACGACGGTGGTATTCCACCGGAGATAGGAAATTTGTCGGAGATGGTGAGATTTGATGCTGCTTACTGTGGTTTAACCGGTGAAGTTCCACCGGAGTTGGGTAAGCTTCAGAAGTTGGATACTTTGTTTCTTCAAGTGAATGCACTTTCTGGGTCGCTTACACCGGAGTTAGGGAACTTGAAGAGCTTGAAATCAATGGATTTGTCGAATAATGCTTTCACCGGTGAAGTTCCGGCGAGTTTTGCTGAGTTGAAGAATCTGACACTTTTGAATTTGTTTAGAAATAAGCTTCATGGTGCTATACCGGAGTTTATCGGGGAAATGCCGGCGCTTGAAGTGTTGCAGATTTGGGAGAATAACTTCACTGGAAGTATTCCTCAGAGTTTGGGAAGAAATGGTAAACTCACTCTTGTTGATGTTTCTTCAAACAAGTTAACTGGTTCTCTTCCACCTTATATGTGTTTTGGTAACAAGCTTCAAACTTTGATAGCTTTAGGGAATTTTCTTTTTGGTCCTATTCCAGATTCACTTGGAAAGTGTAAATCTTTGAGTAGAATAAGAATGGGTGAGAATTTTCTTAATGGGTCAATTCCAAAAGGACTTTTTGGTCTTCCTGAATTGACACAAGTTGAGCTTCAAGATAATCTTTTATCTGGTAACTTTCCTCAACCTTTTTCAATGTCTCCAAATCTTGGTCAAGTTACTCTTTCCAACAATAAGCTTTCTGGGCCATTACCACCTTCCATTGGGAATTTCACAAGTGTTCAAAAGCTTATACTTGATGGTAACCAGTTTTCAGGTAAAATCCCTGCTGAGATTGGAAAGTTACATCAGCTTTCTAAGATAGATTTTAGTCATAACAAATTCTCTGGTCCTATCGCGCCCGAGATAAGTCGCTGTAAGCTTTTAACTTTCGTTGATCTTAGTCGTAATGAGCTTTCTGGTGAGATTCCTAAGGAAATCACTAAGATGAAGATATTGAATTACTTGAACCTTTCAAGGAACCATCTTGTTGGTACTATTCCAGGTTCTATTGCTTCAATGCAAAGCTTAACTTCTGTTGATTTTTCATACAATAATCTCACTGGTTTGGTTCCTGGTACTGGCCAATTTAGTTACTTTAACTACACCTCTTTCCTTGGTAACCCTGAACTTTGTGGACCTTATTTGGGTCCTTGCAAAGATGGTGTTGCTAATGGACCTCGTCAACCTCACGTTAAAGGACCACTCTCTTCTACTGTGAAGCTTTTGCTCGTTGTTGGGTTGCTTGTTTGCTCCGCTATATTTGCTGTTGTAACGATATTCAAAGCTAGGTCTTTGAAAAAGGCGAGTGAAGCTCGTGCATGGAAATTAACTGCATTCCAACGTTTGGACTTCACGGTTGATGATGTTCTCGATTCCTTGAAAGAGGATAACATCATAGGAAAAGGTGGTGCTGGCATTGTTTACAAAGGTGCCATGCCTAATGGTGATCTTGTTGCTGTGAAAAGGTTACCGGCTATGAGTAGAGGCTCTTCACATGATCATGGTTTCAATGCTGAGATTCAAACTTTGGGTAGAATTCGACACAGGCACATTGTTAGATTATTGGGTTTCTGCTCAAACCATGAGACAAATCTTTTGGTTTACGAGTACATGCCTAATGGAAGTTTAGGTGAAGTTCTTCATGGTAAGAAAGGTGGTCATTTGCATTGGGATACAAGGTACAAAATTGCTGTGGAAGCTGCAAAGGGTCTTTGTTATCTGCATCATGACTGTTCACCTCTTATTGTTCACCGTGATGTGAAATCAAACAATATCTTGCTTGATTCAGGCTTTGAAGCCCATGTTGCTGATTTTGGACTTGCCAAGTTCTTGCAAGATTCTGGAACTTCTGAATGCATGTCTGCTATTGCTGGTTCTTATGGATACATAGCTCCAGGTAACATATTTGAAATTCAATATAATTGATGATTATTGTGTTGAACTTGTGAATTAATTGTCTTTTCCTAAGCAAAATTGTCCTTTTTGACTCAACAACACTGGTTTAGGTGTAGAAGGGAACTGTAGCAGATATTGTTCTGATTCACCTAATTAATTAATAATTTAATAATGCTAACATGCTATGTTTTCTTAACTTCTTTTTTCCTATGAAGCGCTGATGATCTCTTTTGAATTGTCCACTAATTAGTAAGGTTCCATTTATTATTACTACTTAAAGCAAATAGTAGATAATTCTGCTATAGATGTCTTTGTTTTATTCTTAATGATAGGTCCCTCCAACCTATAATTGGATTAATCCTGTAATTATGGTTATATTATAAGTTCAGTAGTTGGAAAATGATGTTGTTTTCTTTGATTTTCTCACTTTGATTCCCTTAATAGTTTGAATTTGAATTGTAACGCAATCAGCCACATCTAGACCATCCAATCTTGATCGGATGGTTGATATTTTGACACCTATTTTATTTTATTTTAATCTAAAATACCTAGTTTGAAACGGTCCATATGCGGCTGATTCTTTTTGTTATGATGATCGACTAATGTTGAGAGTTTGATGGCAGAGTATGCATACACATTGAAAGTCGACGAGAAAAGCGACGTCTACAGCTTCGGTGTGGTACTTCTAGAGCTTGTAGCAGGAAGAAAACCAGTTGGAGAATTTGGTGATGGGGTAGACATTGTGCAATGGGTGAGAAAAATGACAGATTCAAACAAAGAAGGTGTTCTAAAAGTTCTTGATCCTAGACTTCCTTCAGTTCCACTTCATGAGGTGATGCATGTGTTCTATGTAGCCATGTTATGTGTCGAAGAACAAGCTGTAGAAAGACCAACTATGCGCGAAGTTGTTCAAATGCTCACTGAGCTTCCAAAACCACCTAGCTCAAAACATGTTGAAGAAGACTTAACAACATTAACAATCAATGAATCCTCGTTGTCTTCATCAAACAGTTTAGAGTCTCCATCTAAAGATCCTAAAGATCTTCTTAGCATATGAAGTGTGTTTTGTTTGTGTTATTATTTCCTCTAAGGTTATGTAGCTTGTGGCTTTGTTTTTATTTTCTTTTGTGGGGTGGGGTTTTAATTAATGTATGGATATTTTTTCTTTTCTTTTGTTAATGATTATGTAATGTGTATAGTTGGATTATTGGTGGGAATGGGAGTATTTGGTTATATATTTGTGTTTGTCTTCATCGATTAGCACATGTTTTATGGCACGGGACCTGTTTTAGGACTACTGTGAACATCATCTGAAAAGTTTTGTTTCTTTTTGTGGATATCATTTGACAGAAAGAGTGAAAAAGACACGCAATAACACAAAGGGGTTAGGTATTAAATCAGGGTGACCTTATTTATCTATGTAGCCTCTGTGGCCTAAAATCTTTTTTTGGGGCTTATATAAAGAAGAAAATTAAGATGTAGGGTATGTATTACTTAAAACTGTTGAGGGTACCTTTAAACTCAATTGAATGAATGCAGATACAAACAAAGCATTAATTAGATGTAGGGTACACATTACACAAGAGCAAGGAACAGTAATACTTTAAAGAGCGCAAATTATTACAAGTGCTTTTTCTTTATTGATTAGAGTCAAATGTATTGTTTATGTTTTCTTTACTGTCTCAATTGAGTGATTTTATTATTATTCTTTATTATTTAGTTCTATATTTTTATTCTTTTCATGGTCACAGTAAATATACAATTGCAAAGGTGCGTCTGATCCACGTTACTACGTTAGAAGGGCTGGACAAGTAGAACAAGATAGGTTAAACATTTTGGTTATTTATGGATAATAATTTAAGGTCTTTGTTAACCGGTGTCCCGAGGCATTGGTTAAGAAACTAAAAGTAGAAAGAAAAGACAAGATTTATATTGAAAAAATCATTTTTTCAACCATCAAAAAGTATAATACACAATTTCCGAAGTAACATTTTCTTTTATAATTCGTTAACAAGTGCTCCGAGAGCAATTATTAACATTTCACATAATGGGTCTAAACATTTGTTTAAATTTTACAATAATGCACACTTGAAGTTGTTTATGATCTCTAGAAATACATCAATCCAAAGGTTTGTACACATACCTCTTCACGACCAAGGTAAGGTAATTCAATCAATGTATTTTTTTTGTTTTTAGATGGAATCAAGGAGTATATTTTTTTTTAAAAAAGGAGTATTGGTATAGAGTTGTCTTGAAAAATACTCATAATCTATGTATATGTTGGTTATATACCCGGTGCATATACATGACAACAAAACCCACCTTCACTCAGACTCGGCCAACCCCACCCTGAATTTAATGGGGAAAAGTGGATTTAACTGGATGCGGGGGAAAATTTGAGTTTTTAGTACGATCAAACACCCGCTTTTTGAAATCAACCTTATTAAATTTTATAATCTTAATTTCATTTTCTGTCAAATAAGCACTAACCTATTTTAATATATTATTAGTTTTTAGAAACATGTTTATTAGAATTATTTTGCTCTTTTGTAAAAAGTTGATTAGATCTTTAATTATTAATATAATTATTGTTTTTTGTCGCTATGAAAAAAATGAAAAAAATATGTATTTTTTAAATATTTTATAAAAAATAAAGTTTTCGCGGATGGGGGTGGGGCCGTGAAACCCGTCCCCATTGGGGGCAGGGTTGGGTGTTCAATTTTTACCCCTAATATGGTTTTGGGATGGGTGCATGAAAGCGGGGGCTGGGGTGGTAATGCTTAAACCTGCCCTGTTGGTATGCCTACCGGTGCATCACTATTATTAGAAAAAATCAACTTTTTACATTTATTGAATAAGTGATATATGTGACTTATAATATAGATCACATACATCATTTATTCATTAAACATAAAATGTAGATTTTTGTTTATAACAGTGATTGGATGATGTATATAACTTTGGCGATTAAAATTTGGGTGGAGATAATAAATTGGATTATACATAAAAAATTTATTTTTTGAAATAAAAGAGATGAATGAAATATTAAGTTTGTGCATATTAATTGTTGTTACTGGACAATGGTTAATAAAGATGAAAAAAAAAAGAGATGAATGAAATATTAAGTTTGTGTATATTAATTGTTGTTACTGGACAATGGTTAATAAAGATAGAGTACTGCATCATATGCAAGCTGGGGGAGTGTATACCTTACATGGTACAAGTGACAAGGCATCTCTGAAAATAGGTACCTCCGAATCACAAGTGAGGCAAAAAAAAACTCACTCAATGACTTAGTCTCAGATATACAACTCTAGTCAACTCTAGAATAATAAATTGATCCTTTCATTTTTCATTTTCAATTTATTATTCTCATTCTTCTTGTATTAGCAAACTAATATTCTAATTAACTAATTCCTGAATTCCAATAGAAACAAAGAAGGTGAACATAATTTCACCAAGTGGTAAGATATTAAAAAAGTGTGATCTTGGGTTGATTCCACTACAAGAAATGTTGCAATTTGTCAGGGCAGAAGCCCTGGTAAAATGCTAAAAGCCTTGACAACTGGACGTTTGCTAGGGGTTTTGTCAGGAGCAGAATCACCAGCAAATCTGCTCATCGCAAATTCTCCTGCCAGGGGTTTAGCTCCTGGCAAAATGCGCTCCTGGCATAGGCCCTGGCTCAACCCCTGGCAAATTGTGTCTGCATGATTGCAGGCTTTTAAGACGCATTCTGGTCAATGCAGGTTTTTGCAGACTGTGTCAGCATCACATCAGTCGTTTTCAAAACATGCCAGGGACATTGCGTGGGGTTAACCTCTGGCAAATTGTGTACGAATTTTTTTAAAAAAACGTTTTTTATTTGTTTAAAAAATCAAAATATTAAAATTTAAAAATTAAAATAATTTTAAAAAACAATTTAATTTATTTTTTTCGAAAATTTATTAAATTTAATTATTAAAATATTTAAAATAAACATTTTTAATTTTTTTTTATTTCTTTTTTTAAAAATTGTTTTAATAATAAAAATTATTTAAAATAATTTTAAAAAACGTTTTTAAAATGTTTTTTTTAATTTAATTGGTTTAGAAAAAGTAGTTAACAATGCAAATTAAAATAATAGCACACAAAATATTAGGTCTAGCATCATTGAAATTAAAATTGTATGAAATACTACAAACCATAAGTACCTAATAGGTAGAAATTGTCCCGGGAAATATAAGAAATTTCCCCAAATATTACATACCAAGAAATTAAATAGATAAAGACACGAGAGAATATATCATAAAGGGCACACATCACAACGAGGTCCAACTTCAATCCTCATCATCATCCACATCATCCTCCTCATCTCTATCAACCAGATAAGGCTCAACACTGGGACTTAAAACCGGCGCTGCTCTAGTGTGGGAGGGATCTTGAGCCTGTGCTTGCCTAAACTGAGTCAGCTGCTCCTCATATGATCTTTGGCGGTTAAGCAAATCTTGCACAACGGCCGCTTGACTCGCCATCTGCTGCGTGAATTGCTCTTGTGTCAATCTATGAATAAGCTCCCGCATCTCTGGCGTCAGCTTAGGCTGCTGGGAGGATCCTTCACCATGATTGAGGGTAAGTCTGAGGGTTGATGCAACACTACCCTTCCGGTAGTTAGCGGCCAAGTTACCAAGACCATAGAGCTTTCCTTTCTTCTTGTCGCCAACAACTTTTTTCCAATTTATTAGTGCATATCTATAATAAATTTTCTAATTTTAGATATTTAAGTGAGTCACATATGTACTTATAGGAAAATGCTTAATGGCACGACAGCCATACAAGCACGAATGGACACGAGACATCACAAACGGTTGGATGAGCTTTTTTCCTTTCATTCATTATTTTCTCTTTCCCATGTTTATATATGTTTATATTTGCTAGAGACTTGATTGCCGCGTCGTGCTACATTCATGGGCTTCTGAGTCGTGCTACATAGCACTACTCGTACTTATAACTCATTTTATATATTTTTTTAATACTATTATTTAATAAACACTCAATATCTTCCACTAAACACCTAAAAAGTTATTAAATAAATCACTAAATTATTATATATCACTAACTATGAGATAGTACCCGATGATCATAAATAAATCGAACTTAAGCTAGATATGCCTAATAGGTAATGTAAGCGCCACAACCAAACTTGTGAACTCAAATTTCCTTTGATGCTAATCACTCCAATTTTGAGTTTCCTATGATTAATTTAAATCCAAATCTCAATGTTAGTCATGATATGTGAATTCTCACCAAGTATTTGAATGTTAAGATAGTGACAATATCTTCATTGGGGATAACCGTTGGAGATGAATTTACTGTAATTATATCTAAACCCAAAGAGTAATTAATAGAGGAAACACAAAAAAAACTATATCTAAAAGCGGAGCAGATACAAAAACCAAGTTAGAAGTTATCTTAAATACATTTAACACGTATTTTGATTTTGTCTCTCCATATTTGCATATATTATTGATGAAAATAGAGAAATGAAATGAAGGATTTAAAATACAAAATTCTTTCTTCTATCAAAACAGAGAAACATCAATTTGTTTAATCGGTAAGGGATCATGTTAAGCATATAGCCGGGGTACGATTTCTGGCCCATGTGTGGAAAAAAATACGATTGGGAGGAAAGAATCTATCTTGTATGTCCCATAGGTTTTCGACGGAAATCAATCGTTGTTAGCCGGGGGGGACACTTTGTACCAATATGATAGTAAGCTAGAGAAACATCAACATGAATTTTAAACCTCACATTTCAGCGTCAACCCGCCATAACTCTGGTAGTGGGATGTGGACCATGGTCTGCTAGCATAGTATGGTTGAGAGTTGAAACTTCAGAATCATGGATAATCATAAACTTGAAATTCTGACACGGTGACATATACATTTTTTACCGTAAACTTTTAGAAAAAAAAAATGGAAGGTAAACATGCACACACGTTAGTACGTTGCATAATATTGGTTTGTTTGTTATGAGTTAAGTGAAACTGTATTTGAAGTTGTTGAGACTGTTATAAAAGGAATTCATCTTCATCTTAGGTAAGTGTCCAAACCTATTTTCTTAGATGGTCTAGCCATCTAGCTACCAAACCTACAATAAGGAAAGGCCTAATATGGTTAAAGTTAGAGGATAATTATGGTGGAATTTTTTAATCTATGGTTGGTGCGTCACACTACTAATAAGAAAAAGAGACGCATGTGAAATTCAAAATTTTGGGGCCAGTTTGTTCCCTGCCATTTCCAAAAGGCAAAACCACGACAATATTTGTACTACTTCTTTGGTTGGGTTGATTTTGGAGAGAAATACTTTCTTTGTAACAATTCTAAATTAGAGATATTTTCCACCAAAGGGGAATGAGGTCAACATCCTCAGTGAAGTCGTTAAATGATCCGTGATGATATGAGATCTTCGGTCTTGCTGTGATGGACACAGACTCTTAGTTGCGGAACATCGACCGATTCCTTCTTCTTTGAAGGGGGTGATGTACTTGTGAACACTTTAATTATCAATTAAGAATGTGTCAAATATGTGGTGTTTTTGGGATGGAAAACATGTGTGCCTTGGAGAAGGCTATGAGTTGGTCTTTATAGCGGTGAATAAGGGTGCGTTTGATTTCCTAAAAAATGAAGGACATGACAAGACAACTTCAGTTGTCCAATATTTGATTTATAAAACTGTTTCAGGTACAGGACAAACTGGAGGCAAGGGACAGGACAAAAAATGATATTTTTGCCCCTCACCAAACCACAATATAACTTTTTGTCCCACATACAAGTTGTCTAAAATACCAAAATAACATTTCGTCCCCCAAAAATCATATAAAACAAAAAAAATTATTCAATGCTATTAAAATTTGTCAAGTACTGCTGTGTGTTGTGATGTTCTGTCTTGTACTGTTTTGTCCAGTACTTACTGTTTTGCAGACCAAACACATCCTAAGGGTTTGAAATTTCCATCTAATCCTAAACCGAACAACTTTATCCAAAGGACACTTGTGAATAGATTAGAGGAAACTAGCATTACATCAGGGATGAACGATCCAAATTGGCTTACACAACCTTGACTCAATAGAATTAGAGCAAGTCCATGTTATGGTCTCTGTAAGCCCCTAGTGGCTTGAGGTGACCCAATCCGTTAAGGAAGTGGGTCTTGTCCCAAAACACACAGATAAAAGATTAAAAGAAAAAGGAATTAAATTATTTCTTTTTTAGTTTTTTTTATCTATCTGTACGTGTGTGCCTAAATAATTTTAATTTGAGATTTGATCCAAATAAGACTTTTTGATTTTGGAATACAATTGGAAAAAGTTAAAATAACATAAAAATTAGAGGGGGAAATTGATCATAAAGTTGACGTTTCTAATTCAGTGACAGAATTATAGAGGAATCTTATTTTTTCTGTCTCTAAATATTCGTTGATATTTCAATTATTTCTAGTGATGTTACAAAAAAGAATAAGTGACAATAGTAGCTTAAATATGCTGGAATCAAAACGACATTGCATGGAAACATATTGATTTTGCTTGCTACGATTTTGATGATTGGATGTGATGTTATTCAGTAGGAGTGAAACAACTGGGCCAATATACTCTAGTGATGAAAGGAAGACTTTGTGGTGTACGAATGAATCATAGGGTTCTTTAACTATAATTTTATTTTTTAAGGATAAACTATAGCTAAGATTAATGGAATCTAGAGAAATTGATCACCTTATTATGTAAACAATATTATTACAAGCGTAGTGTTTTGCTAAATCAAATCGAACACCACGTTAGTTAGAAAAAACAGAGATATAGATAGGGTGCCTTTTCTACGGGACCATATAAATTAGCAAGCATGGAGAGAAAGTTACCTTTTAGTTTAAAGAGATAAGAAGATTGAAATTATTATAGTGGTCATTTTATATGAAAAGAAAATCCTTGTCGGTCTTTATATATATATATATGATCATATATATGAGTCATGTTAAAAAATGTCCCAACAGCATTAATAAAAAAGTGGAAATTTTACATTGAAAAAACATTTTTGAGACTCTTAAAGAATTGTTTACACAAGTTTCATGATTTTATTACTGCTTCCTTAATTAACAGGGGTATAATGACATTTGTTAGCATTTTCTATATATTTTAATTTAATTTTATAAGAGATAAAGATAAAAGTGTAGAAGTTCACCAAAGGAATAAGATCTAGTGGAAGAAGTTAAACTTCCACGGTTTAATATACTAAGTTTGAATCTAGACTAAGAGGAATTTAGTGTTTGATAGTGCCTTGAATAGAATTATCTTAAGTGAAGTGAACCTATAAATAAAATAAAAAAGATAGATGTTGCTCTAAAGAGATACAATTGATTTTGAAATATTTGTGTTACTTATTTTGACATACTTATCTAATAAAATTCCGTCTACCTTATCTTTGTCTACATATAACTTATTTTGACATAGTAATTTTCAGTCACAAAATCTAAGACACTTTTTTATGTAAATGCATTATAATTTTACTTTCAATTATTGTTTGATTTTCACCACCATGTGCACTTAGTTGCTTTGAAGTTTGAACCATAATCACGATCAATATGAATATGGTATGGAACATCTACAACAGCTGGAATCCAAAGTAACAAAGTCAATACCAAAGCTATCTGATAGAGACTGTAATGGTTTTCGAAGAATCCTAAAACACTTGGATGCATTATTACTCTATGATCAACTGAAATTTGGAAGAACCTGTGTATACGGAAGACGCCAAATGCATATGACAAATAAATCCAATATACATATTGGAATACGAAAAATAAAGCCCTAGGATATGACTTGAAAGTTGAATATGTTTGGTTTGGAAAAAAAATAAATTAATAGTAGAAAAATGAAGGTATGAATTTGAGAGCTGAAAGACAGAAAGGTGATTTGGTACTAAGATGACAAACAACTTTGCAAGAAAATCTATCAACAGAAGTGGAAGCAAGGGAGGAATTTGAGCTTTTTCTACAAAGTTTTATGTTTGATTGGGCCTTTTACGTTGTCCATATACATACAATATCAAATCACACCAACCCTATTCTATTCTAGTTTAATTTTGATGTATCATCTACTACTTTTACTGTTTTCTTTTGTCTTATGTTAATGTTGCTTTTGAGATTTAATAGGTTGAAAGATATGCAATAGATGTCTGTGTGTGAAAGCTCGGAATACTGAATTCTCATTTGGTTTCTGTCCTCTATGGCTCTATGGTTTTCCCTTGATTTGTACTTGTAGTATAAGCAAAAAAGAAATTTTTTAACCTCATAATTGTGATTATTCACTTGTATCTCGTTCAACATTTTTGTTAGTGATGTTAACTAAATACGGTGTTGGGAGGACCTGAGGGAATTTGAAGATCATCTACATTAGATGTTAGATTATGTGGCTCTCATTCAATTCCTTCATCTATAAACTATTTGTGGTCAAGTACTTAATTGGGAAGTTTTCTTTTTCACTTTACGGCTCCTTATTTCTTAGTGGGTAAGGACTGCCTGCAAGCATGACATGCCACATATGTTGCATGCTTCACACCTCCTACTTACTTGCATATGCTTTACACCTCCTACTTGCTTGCCATGTGCTACTTTGCTTCACCATTAAGAATTGAGGAATGAAGGCTATATATAGAACAATTATGTGTCGTGATCAGAGATAGAAAAAGAATTAGAACCACACTTTGTAACATACACTTGAGTGTATTTTGGTGAGAATTCTTGTTCCGTTTGAGAGAGTATTTTAGGAGATATTAAGAGAAAATATGGTCCTTTGTCCTCATTACTATAAGAGGACTTGTTGTACTCTTTTCTTTTACATAGTGGAACTTTGCTCGTGATCGCCCGTGGTTTTTTACTTCTCATATTGAGGAGTTTTCCACGTAAATCTTGTGTGTTATTTCTCTTGTTATTTTACTTACTTCTCTTTAATTCTCAATTTCATCGATCATGTGCTTCCGCATTACGCTGATATCCCTAACAAGTGGTATCAAAGCTCTTGGTTGGAAATTTCAAAATGTCTCCCAAATTTGACATTGAGAAGTTTGATGGCAAGATTAGCTTTTCTATTTGGCGAGTCCAGATGAGGGTCGTTCTTACTTAGAATAGATTAAAGAAAGCTTTAGATGGAAAGTCGAAGAAACCGGCTTCCATGACCGATGATCAGTGGGAAGAGTTGGATGAAAAGGCACTTTCATCAATCCAACTTTGCTTGTCTAAAGAGGTTCTCCGTGAAGTAGTCAATGAAACAACTGTTGCGAAATTATGGCTGAAGTTAGAAACTCTATACATGACCAAGAACCTTGCAAACAAGCTTCGTCTCAAAGAACGTATATATACCATTAGAATGGTTGAAGGTACTCCTATTCAATCTAATCTTGATGAATTTAACTCTATCATTTTGGATCTGGAAAATATTGATGTTAAAATTGATGATGAAGATAAAGTTGTTTTGTTGGTTGTCTCCTTACCCTCTACCTACGAACATTTCAAAGAAATCATGTTGTATGGAAATAATAATATCTTATACTTTGAAGATGTTAAATCTAATTTATTGTCCAAAGAAAAATTTGATCTTGAAGTTCATTTTGTGGACAAGGGTGAGGGGTTAAGTGCTAGAGGTAGAACTCAAGAAAAAGGGTGTACCACTCACAAAAAATCCAGAGGACACAAATCCAACAAAACCTGTCGCTATTGCAAGAAATCTGGACACGAGATTTCTGATTGTTTTATCTTGAGGAAAAAGCAAGAAAAACAAGAAAAAGGAAAATCTCCACAATCCCCTGAAGCTGCCAATATTGAAGCTGATTCTGGCGATGACATTACTTTATCTGTTGTCTCTTATAATAAGAGGAGTAAAACAGAATGGATTATTGATACTGGATGTACTTTTCATATGTGTCCTTATAAGGATTTATTTACCATTTTTGAACCTGTTGATTGTGGTGTTGTCTTGATGGGTAATGATGCCCAATGCAAGGTTGTAGGAATAGGTACAGTTCAGATCAAGACTAATGATGGTGTTGTCAGGACTTTGGCTAACGTCCGCTATATACCTGATTTGAAGCGGAATTTAATTTCTCTTGGCACTCTCGAGTCTCTCGGGTGCAAGTACTCAGCTGAAGGTGGAGTTCTAAAGGTATCGAAAGGTTATCTTGTTTTATTAAAAGCTAACCGAATTGGTAATTTATATGTCTTGCAAGGGACTGTTGTGACAGGTCCAACAGCTGTATCATCTTCTATGCTTGAGAATGATGTCACTAAATTATGGCACATGTGCCTGGGCCATATGAGTGAAAAAGGCATGCATCTTCTGAGCAAGCAAGGTAGTCTTGGTAAACAAGGCATCAGTAAGTTAGAGTTTTGTAAACATTGTGTTTTTGGGAAACAGAAAAAGGTTAGTTTCTCTACAGCAACTCACCGTACCAAAGGTATTCTTGATTATATTCATTCTGACCTTTGGGGACCTTCGAAAGTTGCTTCCTATGGAGGACACCGCTATATGATGACTATCATTGATGTTTTTTCTCGTAAAGTTTGGGTTTATTTTCTGTGACATAAAAATGAGACTTTTCCCACATTCAAGAAGTGGAAAATTCTTGTTGAAACTCAGACAGGGAAGAATGTGAAGAAGCTCATAACAAATAATGGATTAGAGTTCTGCAGTGGTGACTTTAGCGAGTTCTACACAAATCATGGTATTGCTAGACACAAAACCATTCCAAGGAATCCCCAGCAAAACGGTGTTGCAGAACAAATGAACCGACTCTACTTGAGAGAGCTCAGTGTATGCTCTCAAATGTTGGGTTATGGCATCGACGTGATCTTTGGGCCGAGGCAGCATCTACTGCATGTTACTCGGTCAACTGTTCTCCTCATTCGGCACTTGACTTCAAAGTTCCAAACGAGATTTGGTTAGGTAATCCTGTTGATTATTCTAAGTTAAGAATTTTTGGATGTCCTGCATATGCACATGTCAATGATGGCAAATTAGCTCCAAGAGCTGTTGAGTGCATATTCCTTGGTTATGCATCTGAGTCTAAGGGGTATCGTTTGTGGTGCTCTGATCCAAAATCACAAAAACTAATTCTTAGTAGAGATGTGACTTTTAATGAGGATGCATTATTATCTTCTGGAAAACAGTCTTTTGTGTCTTTTTCTACTAGTGCAGGTAATTTGCAGAGTACTAGCGAGAAGATGGAGTTTGTATTAAAGCCTGCAACTCCTAATGTTGATGTCCCATCTTCTTCAACAAATGAATCCAACATTAATAACCATTGTGTTGATGATGATCGTGATGATAGTACCATTTCTCCTATTCAACAACCAAGAGATGATTATTCTATTGCCCGAGACAGAGATAAAAGACAAATTAGAAAGCCAGCTAGATACACTGATAATGACAATTTAGTTATGCACTCTCTATTGCACAAGAGTTAAATGATGGTGTTGAACCTGCCAGCTATACTGAAGCTGTTTCTTGTGTTGAATCTTCCCATTGGCTAGTGGCTATGAATGAAGAAATTGAGAGTCTTCATAAAAATGGTACTTGGGCTTTGACGGAGCTTCCTAAAGGCAAACGACCATTAAGGTGTAAAAGGATCTATAAGAAGAAAGACGACATTCCCGAGGTTGAAGATCCAAGATGCAAAGCACAACTAGTCGTTAAAGGCTTTAATCAAAAGGAAGGTATTGACTTTAATGAGGTATTCTCACCTGTTGTTCGTCATACTTCCATTCGTGTTTTACTTGCATTTGTTGCTTTATTTGATTTAGAGTTAGAGCAACTTGATGTTAAGATAGCTTTCCTACATGGAGAGCTTGAAGAAGAAATTTACATACTACAACCTGAGGGATTTATTAGTCCTGGAAAGGAGCATCTTGTCTGTCGTTTGAAGAAATCTTTATCTGGTCTTAAGCAAGCTCCGAGGCAGTGGTACAAAAGGTTTGACTCTTTTATGATTGGGCAAAGTTATTGCAGAAGTCAATATGATGACTGCTTTTATTTTCAAAATGGATCTTTCATATACTTGTTACTTTATGTTGATGATATGCTAATTGCATCACGTGACAAGTCTTTGATCAAGAAATTGAAAACTCAACTTAGTAATGAGATTGATATGAAAGAATTAGGGGCAGCAAAGAAAATTATTGGTATGGAGATTCGCATGGACCGTCAAGCTGGTAAACTATTCTTATCTCAACAAAATTATATTGAGAAAGTGCTTGACAGGTTTAAAATGAATAATTGCAAACCTGTTTCTACTCCACTTGCTGCACATTTCAAGTTATCTTCAGAACTTTATCCAGACACAAAGGAAGAGATGGAGCGTATGTCGTATGTTCCTTATGATAGTGCAGTCGATAGTCTTATGTATGCCATGGTATGCACTAGAACAGATCTAGCATATGTTGTTAGCATGGCAAGCCGGTATATGCATAATCCCGGCAAAAATCACTGGAGTGCTGTAAAATGGATTTTTCGGTATCTAAAAGGTACTTCCGGTATTGGCCTGGTATTTGACAGAAAAATGGCTACAACCAATGATGTTGTAGGTTATGTTGACTCAGATTATGGTGGTGATCTTGATCGAAGAAGATCTCTTTCTAGTTACATCTTTACTCTCTGTAATAGTGTTATGATGTAAGATTTTTACATGTCATAAAATTATTTACACGTAAGTATAATAGGATCGTTTCCGCAGGGAGTTGCGTATTTCATAAGTGTTTTCGCAATATTCATCAAGTTAAGTGTTTGGGTATAAATTGTTTGTTTGTGTAAAACTATTGTTCTAT
>Ga0315914_1002683_pt1 | contig 27220 bp, 12 predicted proteins | sample MpolenodulesMG_FD_203920 | JGI IMG/M metagenome (GOLD analysis project Ga0315914, IMG submission 203920) | Medicago polymorpha root nodule microbial communities from Los Angeles, California, United States - elongated nodules | ecosystem: Host-associated > Plants > Roots > Nodule | place: USA...
TGTTGTGACTAGTCCCTTTCAGGTAAACTTGGTGAGGAAGTTGTTGAATCGCGTCACGATTTCCCAAATCGTGTCACGATTTTCCATCTCAAAAGTACCATGCTTCCTGCCTATCCAATCGTGTCACAGTGCCTGAAATCGTGACACGATTTTAGGTTTTCTGACAATCTCAATTTGAAGCCAATATACAACAGAATAGTTATTAATCAATCAAACTTTCAATACACAATCGAATTACAAAACTTAGCACAAATTAAAAACAAGACTAAAACATAGAAATAAACCAAAGCACAATAACTTGACAATTTGATATATATGATTGAATGGATCGAAGAAAGTTATCAATAATATAAGTTATCGAATAATGGAATTGAACTTACAAATTTTTTCTCATTCACTTAGCAATTACCGATTCAATTAATCAATCAAAATATATCAAATTATGTGCAGAAATTAAAAGAGAAGGGAAAAGAGAAAACCAGGTTTATAGAGGTTCCCCAATCGTCCTCGTTATGGGTACATCCTCTCATTGTAGAAGAAAAAGTCTCTTCTACCGACTTCCACTATAATGTTGAAAATATTTACAAGAGTCAATTACAAAGGTTCCTTCAATTTACGAATCCAAAAGTCTCTTCTACGGACTTCCACTATAATGTTGAAAATGTTTGCAAGAGTCAATTACAAAGGTTCCTTCAATTTACGAATCCTCGAGATCCTAAATCTACTACATTAAGTAACCACTCCAAAGCCTCAAATCTTCAAACTCCTTGAAATTGGATGAATCCCTAAGGTCTTCGAATCAAGCTAGCATGCAATCCTTCAAACTTCTTACCCAAGAAATCTTGTTTCGATCCCCTTCAACCTTGATTGTTGAGAAACAACCCCTTCAATTACCTTTGGAGGTGGAAAGTGCCTCCCTCTACCAAGATCCTTGATTGAAACCAAACTTACAATTACCCTATAAATCTAGATCTCAAATCCTACAAGAGTTCTTAGAAAAAATGTTTAATTAGAAGAACTTATAGTAACGAGAGAGAAGACTCCAAAGAGTGTTCGCAAATTGATTCAATGAATGATGGAATTAGTGGAGACAACTATACATAAGTGAACAAGGTAAGAACAAGTTGGTCTAAAACTTTAATTGAAAAGCATAGTTTGATTCAAATAAGAGAATAGATAAGTGAACAAGGTAAGAGCAAGTTGGTCTAAAATTTTAATTGAAAAGCATAGTTTGATTCAAATCAGGGAATGTGTGAATCAAATCACATAGTGTAATTATGAAATTTGAGATGTGATGAAGAATGATTCGATAGCCATGAACAATGATTCGAAATAGAGATTTTCTAGATGAAGATTGATAGGAATCAACACGATTCTGATTCGAATCATACTTCTAAAAGGGGGGTGATTCAAATCACTATTAAGCACTGTTAAAAAAGGTTGACTCGAATCAAAAGACAAAATGAGAAACCCAAAGGACAAAATGATTCGAATCATAATATGTAGGATATTTTTGATTCAAATCAAGGCTTCAAAAAATAAAGTTTTAACATGAAAATAATTTGTAAAACTATACCCAACTTATTTCAAGATATCAAATACGAGATATTCAAGACAAGGAGTGACACAATGGATTTGAGAGATTTAGATATCAATAGGGTGCTTTACAAGCTAGGCTAAGACAACGAAACAAAACCAACATGTATCAAACTATCAAAGCTAAATATCATCAAAACATCATCAAAACCAAACCTATAGGATCAAGGTAGCAACTACAACCTACTGGGAAGTTATACATCTCCAGAGATGTAGTTTCAACGAACTCAAATTTCCCTATCCATGTTTCATAAACATCAGGTTGTGGTTGCTTCACTTCATATAGTCTCCTCCATTTGGAACAATCCTTCCATTCTTTCTCTCCCTATCCCTGCCAACTCCTCCTAATGTATCCTATCCTATTCCTGAAGTCTCTTCACTTCCTGACACCTCACCTCTTTTTTCACCTTCCTCTCAAAATCCTATATCTCCTCCGTCTATGTCAGATGCTTCTGAACCTCATCCCCTACATATCCGAACTAACACTCGTCGTATGACTACTAGAGCTAAGGATGGCATTGTCTACCCTAGACTACATCCTACTTTACTTCTTTATCATGCAGAACCAAAAATAGAGAAGCAAGCTATGAAGGCCGAGTTTGATGCCTTAATAAAGAATGGTACCTGGACTCTAGTATCAATGCCACCTCAAAGAACACCCATTGGCTGCAAATGAGTTCAAAGCTACACTAATAGCTAAAGGGTTTCAACAGAAGTTTGAAGCTGACTACACCAAAACCTTTTCCCCAATATTAAGCTAGTCACCATACAATAAAAACCACTTTTCCCCAATTATTAAGATAGTCACGGTGAAACCAATGCTTTTCTAAATTGTCTGAAAGTAGAAGAAGCCTAATTCAACATTTTAGTTAGTTTTCTCTCACAACCTGCTATGATAAAGATTGGGGATCAGACATCAACTTCTGGTACTTGTCTTGTCTATATCCAGGACCTAATCTTGTTTCCTGGCGGGATAAAAAGCAGCCAGTTGCCAAATTAGCACAGAAACTGAATATAGAAGCATGGCTCTAGCTACTTTTGAATTACTCTGGATGCAATCCATTCTCACTGAACTCCATGTGGCATTTCCCACTCCCACAATCCTTTGTGATAATATGAGTGCCATAACATCATCTCACAATCCAACATAGCATTCTAGGACAAAACCAATGGAGCTCGATCTGTTTTTTTTTTCGAGAAAAGGAACTTCAAAGACATCATCAAGTGGTTTATGTTCCAGGTAAGTCTCAATATGCTGACTTGATGACCAAGGCACTACCTCCAACCGGACTTGCAGACTTAAGGACCAAGCTCATTTTGTGCGATTCAAGTGATTCTCATCTAGGATGAGCTTGATGGGGGCTATTAAGAGTATAGAGCAACTAAGGATTATTACACTGTAGTTAAAATGTGTAGCATATGATTTTTCAAACAAAAAATGAATAATGTGTAGCACTCAAAGTTCACGTATAATGTGAAAACTAATCCATCAATGGTATTTCCCTATGCCAAGATCACCCCATATATAAATACAATATGAATTATAAACAAATCTGGATGATGTAATCAAAAGATTGAAATAGAGATTGCACAATTGTGTTGCATCTCAATGAGCATATGATCTTTCCTTTCCACAAAATTTAGCAACAAGCTTAAGCCTTTACATAAAACAAAAAGTGCTAGTGATCTTCAAGAAAGGGAGACGCCAGGTACCTCAGGTCAATCATCATCCAGTTCTATAACAAATTGTAAATCTACAGATGCCAAAAGCAAATATATAAGTATATGCATCACCTTGGACAAAATAATTTGACAAATAATCAAACAGAAGTCTAAGCCACATTTGCAACAAAAAATAATTAAGAAGAAAAAAGAATACTCCATTAAGTTTTTAATGTTAGTCTTCCCATGAAACAAAAGTCAATCCTTTCTGTTTGGGCATGAAAAAGAAACAAGAAAAAGTATACCCCTTATGAGGATTGTTAAAATGACACTTATTTTTCAGAACCAACTATTGGAGTAAGCATTCATTCCTAAACTGAAACTTTCCATCACACCAACATCATATATCGATATAACCCTTTGGGAGCCAGCAGAAACTATAGAAAAGATAGCATCACAAAAAGAAAAAATTTCTTAAACCCTTCGCACATGTGTATGCATGTTTGTATGTGCAAGATAAATTTAGGATTTCATTATAAAATTGACGGCAATTAAGTAATTTAGAATATTGATAAATATAGGCCCTTAATTGAAAAACATGACTGCAGCATTTTTTTTTTTTAAATCTGAACTTAATATCCGTTGTAATGGGAAATATTTCCATTTCCAAAGCAGGTACATGTGCAGGTGTGCTTTTTAGAAAAGGTGTTAAGATGGAGAGAGAAAGAAAGAAACCTTGAAGTACAGTGTCAACTGCTGCATTAGGGACAAAAATCCCTACAGTCCGTCTGTTATCTGATGTAGTTTCCACACGAGCAACGCGTAGCCGCTGTTTCGTAAGCGTTTGACGGGACTGTACATATTTTTATTTGCAATTAGAAGTAATTTGCATGATAAAATGACTATTATAATAAAAGTTTCTCAGCAAAATCAGCACATTTTTCATTAAAAAGGAAGTTTCTCAGCTCCAAAGTTACTATAAAAGTTAGTTGTCATACTATATCACAACAAAAGCTATCTATTACGATTTCCACACAATATGATCGGATATAGAGGATATCATAAAGTAACAAATTGATATATTGTACGCAAAATAATAATAATTTTAGCATCTGAAAAAAATTGTTCTTTCACATGAATGTTTTTTGAGTTTGTGAAATACCTGCTTAGCAAGCGCCTTTCGTATGTCTCCCCAAATAGGAAAAATGACGCCACCTAAGACATTGACTTGCTGAAGTCTTGAGCCAACCAAACATAACTTTCCATTCTTACAATTTGGAACATGCATGCACTGACAACAAAAGTAATAAGTCAAAATGCAATATGATGTGAATTTGAAATATCTACATTGCTTCTCACCGCCATGAGATTCTAAATTATATAGATGATACAGTAAATCAGAGTACAACTTTATCTTATCATAAAATCGCTAATAAAAGAATGGTTCAGTTGCATGTGTGCCAATTAGGCCACAAGTTCACAACCATGAACAAGCAACATGTCCCGTGTCCCAATAGGAGAAGGCCCGGAGATAATGATGAGGGCCTAATAGTTTATTAGAGAAGGATGATGAGACATATCCAGAAAGAGGGGGATAATTCATTTGAGAAGGATAACTCAGGTGTCACTGAGGGGAAGGGAAAGTGTGATATATGTAACCATTTGGAAATGATGGACATACTTAGAAAACTGGTTGGGCAGACCTGCTGATCTCAGAGAGGAGATCGGTAACATACTTGGAAAACTGTATTAATGTATTTTGTACTGTTTAATCTGTGTTCTGGTTTCCATACTCAGAGGAGAGTTTCAACTGTAAGCTAGTCTCTTACCGTAAGGGATTATTCCCGTTTTTAAATACATATAAGTTCCATCTGTACTCTGTTATCAGTTTCCTCGCATGAAGTTACAATTACAAGAAATAACTTATGGTATATATATATATACCTGCTTATATGAAACTTCATATTCGTCTTCCCAACCAATTTGTGCCTCCTCCAAAGATGAAACTTTTGAATATTTTGTTGTTAATTCTGCCAGATGCATATCCCTATAATTGCAGGAGAAAATAGGTAAACAATAAAATTAAACTAAAAGAAGGTCAAGTAACTGAAATACATACCGAGTTGATTCTCCGGTAGTTGGACGGACTATCTTATACATAGATGGAGCAGAACTGGAACAGAAGAGAACCAACATAATGACATCAGTAAATGAAACCATAAATCCTTACTGCGTACTCCCTCCGCTCTTATTTATAAGCAACATTCATCATAATTTCTTGGCCTCAAGTATAAGCAAAAGTCACCAAATTCAACTCTATTGAATAGTTATACAACAAGGACGACAAAAACTAGAAATGATACCTTTTAAATGCTAAAATAACATGACGTTTTCCCAACCACTCCCTGTTAGACTTGTAGAAGCCGTCACCATCTGAACTAAATCCAGCCTTCTGCTTCTCACTCAGCATGATATTTGCCAACTGATGCGTAAATGATATCAGCAAAATATATATGTTAGATTAAAGCACTATTTAGTTAGAACATCGGAGAAAGCATATGTACCTCCCATGAAACCCCACGATCCAAGGTGAAAGTGAACAGATCAGTTGAAGCCCTGCTTATTTGATCAACATAGACTGTCTGCGTCAAAGGAAATTTAGCTTCCGTCTTAAATTTTCTATACAATAACATACAAAAATGAGTGGCAGCAAGAAGTTTAGGACTAAAATAAATACCTTTGGAGTTCCGTGCAGTTCAATGACAGTAGCTTTCAAGTCAACAATGCCTGTGTCAAGGTCACCTTCAATGCGAGCTTTATGAACAAGAAGATCCATGATATTCACAAATAACTCAAATAGTCTGTTGATACAGAAAGAATTAGTGTATAGAACCGAAAGCTGAAAGTAGAAGTACCAAATCATTTCATTCACAAAATACAAACCTATTCTGAATTTCAGGACCTATTCCCAAAAGCCGGTTGAGAAATCGTTTAATATTGCATTTATCTTTATCATCCATGAGGCAATTCATACCATCATCTCCTTTAAATATAAGAAGTCACATTTAATAATGAGAAAAAACACAGATAAAATAACGTGGTATCATAAACATCACAGAAGTAAATGATGAAAACATAAATACATTTTGATTAGATATTCAATATAATATTAGACAAGGGTAAACAATGATTACCAAGACCGTCATCCTTAAAAATTTTAACCGAAACAAGAGCAGCTTTTGCCTGCATAATAAAATCTTCGATTGTATCTGGTCTGTCAGATGAGCATCCTGGGGGTACAACAGGAAGAGGCAGATCCTACATAGTTACTTTTATCAGTAGATGGATTGGACTTGTTCATTTCTTATTAAAATTATTGTCAATATGCACATTTTTTATTTTCAACAAAAATTTGATACCCGATCCAGTATTCCAGTGTAGAAAAGCTTCAGAGCCCTCCTCCCATAATCACTATCATAATTATATGCATTTAACGAAGGTCCAGCTCTGTAAAGTACCCGCGAAGTCAGGAACAACATCGACTAAGATGTTAAAATTTATCGACTAAGATGTTAAAATTTATCCATGTTGGTTCAATGAAAACAAAACTGATGAATCCAACTTTACCTACGATCCCCCTGAGTCAAAGCTCCAAGTGATTCTAATCTCTTAGCAACAGCTGATGCAAACCGGCGTTCTCCACCAAGGTTTGAAAATAGTAGCCTAAAGAAATTTACAAGGATAAGAAATTGTGTCAAGCAGGTGTAGCATCTAGGTAGAGTATCAACAGCGCCTGTCACTGCAACCATGAAACGATGTTTATCAATTAGATATGGTGACATTATGCAACTCACGTATTTTGAGTCTGATAAAACACACCCGTTCCACTAGGGGCCCTCACAAGCATTCCTTTCCTTCCTGTAATTTCAGCAACTTTGTCATGGCCTCCTAACTGCAGTAAAAATTTAAAATTTCATTTATAGAGTCCGGTAAAAGAACTATAGTTTGGCGTTTAGCATGAATTGCAGAGCATAAAATTGCTACAACAGACATCTTTTCATAGTAGTTACTTAATTTCAATTGGAATAGCATTGACCAACAACCATCTTAAAAAACAATGTTAAAAAGGAAGATGAGGATAATCAACGAATGATCATTACCTGGTCAATAATATCATCCAAGGGATTGTTTGGAAGATCTAAAGCACAAATCCTCTCTAATATTTTGTGCCTAGACTGGATGGCTGTGTCGTAGCTGCAGCAATCCGATGAAAATATTCATAACTGTCATGCTCTTTTTATTTCTAATTTTTTTTTATTCAGGAAATGGTGGCTTACAGTTGTCATTAAAGCTAGTTATCGAACGTAAAATGATAAATTATGACATTGAAATCAGATTGCCAAATTAAAAGAATTATCTTAAGTTTTAAACCTCTCCTGGAAGTGCTTTTCTGGTAATGGGAAATTGTCTTCAACAAATTTTAGCAGCAACTCACGAGGTCCAGAAATAAAGTCATCAAGTTCAGAGCCCTAAACAAAATAATAAATAACACATAATGCAACTGAAATGCAGGAAATATTTAAATGAAAATGGATTCAAATACACACATATTTTGAAACAGTATCCTCCGTCCTTGCTTCCCCCGTACTCTGAAGACCTATGACTACACACTTATCTTCCATTAATGCTTGCTTCGCCAGTCTCACTACAGTAGGGACTTTACCAGACATACACATATGTCTGAAGAATCTCTACAGTTTTAAAAGGAAAAGGGACAATCGAAAAACTTCAATAAATAATAAATTTCTAATAGAGATGAAAAACTTGTCTCCAGGAACAACCTTAGACTTGTTACCTGGTGGCTTCCCCAATATAATCGCATTTGTTGTCTAAATTCAACTTCGTCAGATGCATTTTCACTTTCACATAACTCCTCAAGCAAATCCACCCAAACTGTTGTAGCCTTTTTATACGCATCCTATGATATTTAAAAAAAAACGTACATAATCAGATGAGCATACTGAATTCAAAAGACAAATGAATCAGTAAAACAAAATATAGATCCGAACTACCTATTAGACTATGTTGTCGAAATTCTATTACAACAATAGCTTAATACACAAGTAACGGTAATTACTATTAATAAAGCAAGGCAATTAAAATTTTTCTCCTCGTTTATTTATCTACACAGAAAGAACAAGTAAAGAGTAGCCATCAATATTTCCAAAGAAATTACTCGGCCATACCGTCATTTTATCATCTAATTATGCGTCAACAATTTCAAACTCAGCACCCTTGTAGCTAAGCGTACGACATAAATACATCCCCCTGAAATTAGAAAATGAAGCAGAATAATATATCTTTCAGATACATATAGGTGCATACGGCTGAAAGTGGATGTGTTTGTAGAAATATTACCTTGCTTTCATGTCCATTGCAACTAGTTCTAGAACTCCAACACCCCCATTGTCAAGAGCACCTGGATTCATCACTCATTAATGAACTTTAAGCAATGTCCAAATGTAAAGGTATATATGCAAACAATTAAACAATAAAAATATCTAAAATGCTCTATGTAATGCAGCATTAGTAAATTGAGCTTAAATATTGTATATATGTGGTCGTATTTGTAGTTATAGGCGTATGTTTTGTAATATTGTTGTCTCCTTTGTTACCACCTTCAGTGTGGTCCATCTTTGTGGCCTTTGTTGCAACCCTTGGTCCAACTTGCTAACAAAGATACTCTTGGAGCTATTTTTTCCAATCAATAGAACTTAAAATATCAAGCAGGTGCTAATTGATACAAAAAGATGAGTAATTATCCAGGGAAAATAATCACATGGTCAACTAAAAAAACTTCTTTCATTAATATATTGTTTGAAAAAAGATGAATAGTCATAGTTACTATTTTGAAAAGCAAAAAGAAAAGATAAGAGAAAGAACACTACCTAGAAATTCACTAAAATCAGGGAAGCAAGTCCCAGCTCCCCAAAGGCCAAGTCGAACCATATAAGCCATATTGCGAGGTTCAGATGCACCAGTAGCTGAGCAATAAACAACCCAAGCTTCAGGTAGTTGAGCCTGTCAAATTATGATGAAAGAACTTGGAATAATCTGTACTCTCAAAACTAATAATTTCATTTTGAAGTGATTGTTAACACAACTAGAGTACAAACCTGTATATCAAGTACTGCTTTACCAGTTTTCGTTGGCTTCTTCTTATCCTTTTCCGGAACCAAATTTTTTGCTTTATGACACTGCAATAAAAATCAAACAAATAGAAATTGAATACTTAAAAAACCACTTAATGAAATATCCCTTAAAATTAAACAGTGTAAATACCTATGAAGCACAGGTACGGACACGGACACGACACGGAGACTGACACACCAACACCGCTAATAATTTGAGAAAATCACATGATTCAGTGTAATTATATATGTCGTTGTCGTGTCGGACATGACACGTGTCCGACACCAGGACACGCCTAATTCAATGAATGTCCATGCTTCATAGGTAAATACCAATTGACAATAGGAATGATATCCATTTAAAAAAGTCAGATACCTCATCGAAAATTATAAGACCATCAAACCCGGGTCCACACCACTGCACAAGCTGTTGCATTCGGGTACGACCTCTGGTAGATGATGCTATGAGGCTACTGTATGTCGAGAAAATAACTCCCTCCTTAACTCCAGTTTTTGAATCAAGCTTAACATAAGGCAGTTTATTCAAAGCATGCACTGGACAGATTCAAGAAAGAAAGAAATTTATATGCATAATAAATATTGCAAATATACAAAAAAGTGAAAAAACAATTACAATAGCCTTTCAATGAAGAATCTTAATTAACGAAGGAAGCCAACAAAACATCAGATAAAACTATTTTTTGGATAGAATATGATTTATCACACACAAGAAAGGAACAAATAATAAGAGGATATGATATCCTGTAAACAAGAGACAAAATTTAATGTTAAAACGGTGGTAATGTGCGTGCCAATCTTCAAAAGGGTTCTATATTACCCAAATCCAAGATGAGGTTGAAGACTTGAAGTGGATTCTTAATATACAAGAATTTTACTTGACTTAAGTTTACAAACCCGAAAAGCATACCTGGAATGAAACTTGCACCCATATCATCCAAATCTCTTCTGGCATCAAACTTCAAGTCTGAACCAACAGAAATCCACCTGCAAAAGATCATTGAAACATGAAAATAGGAACTAAAAGACCCGCTGCAAATTAAAATTACAGACAAGTATGTATGCATGTACAATAAAGCACATTGAAAAGTGAATCTTTATCTCAATTCTTAAAAGCATGCCCATGATTACATGCACAAACTGTGACCTAAACTTACAAGGCTTTTCTTCTTCCATGGTGCCAGTTCTCCCAGATTAGCCCAGCAACTGTTCGACCTTTACCTACACCAGCTCCATCTCCAATAAAGAATCCTGCCCTAGCACCACTAGGAATGTGTTGAAGGTGTCTCTACCATGGAAACAAGCATGAAAGTTAAATTGTAATTATTTATAATTATTTATTATCGATATTCAATCATGTGGTGAGAGAAACCTGACAAGCATAAACCAATGTCTCGATCTGCAAGCATGACAAAGCCTTTAAATGTTCCAAATCATTCTTATTCATTGGATCATAAGTAGGCTCAGGTGGCTGCACTGAAGACAAGGAAGACGTCTCTACAATCGGATCTGGGTGTGGAGGTCTGATAGATAGCTTGGATGGTCGCTGTATAACAAGAGACGTTGGTATCAGTAAAATGTACCACTTGATAAACTAACCCGAAAAAAGTGAACGCAAAATTCTCCCTAGAGTATTTAACTCACATAATCGGTAAATGTTTCTCCAGCAATACCTTCATCACCTTCTTCCAGCTCCACTTCTTTAACCAGCTGATATATTTTAATATTGACAAAATAAATGAGATACAAATACAAGGATAGCAAAAACAGGCACCTAATAGCAACCATAAAACAAATATAACAATAACAACAACAACAACAACAACATGAAAGGGCACATTCACAAGTTTACTCATAAGCGCTTATATGATAACTGCTTATTTTATAAGCTACAAAATAAGTTCCAAACAAGCCCCCAATAGCCACCATAAACCATATCTTATACTAACAACAACATCAATAACAATGGCAACAACAACAATAAACAAGAAAGCAAGTCACACTCAAAAGTTAAGTCAACAGCAACAAATCAAAATTAAGTCACATAAACAATCTACAATCATTATTCTCTAAGCAATAGAACAATCATTATTAGCACCCCAAGACTTTGTTTGGGAGTTTGAAGGGGAAGGGGAGGGATTTGGGGATGGGAAATATAGGGGGAAATGAAAAAATCTTCCAAAAAAATTGAAAGAGTATTTTTTTTTAAGGAATAATAAATTAAAGCTTATGATTAATATAATTTTATTTTAACAATATTATATTTTAACAAATTGATTAAATTTAAAACAAAATCATGTAAACCCTCCACAACCTCCCAAAACCCTTCCCCATTACAATTTTTGAATTCCTCCGAATGAGAAGAGTTCTGCATTATGAGGAAAAATGAACCTCTAAAGCCCTCTCTTTCCAATGTTCTCTCTCTTTTTTCCATTTACTCCTCCTTTTTTTTTCCAAAACCCTCCCCTCCCTTCCCCAACAAACTCGCAAACAAAACCTAAGAAATCGAATAAACACTTATTTTATATGGTTACTATTCAAACTAGTTTTTTTTTTTTACTTCAATGAACCTAGGTATTTATATAGACTAGATACTCAATAAAACTAAAAAGTAGTTTTTTTTTCTTCTAATCGTTCAAACTAACTTATTCACCTCATTTTCTTGTTCGGCATCAGCATCATCATGAACATCAAGAATGATAAAATACTGCGGACACGGAAACTTCACAAAATCACTCTGTGCATTCACAACCACCGCCTTACACGAAGAACACCGAATTTTCACCGCGGACGAATCAACAGAAAACACATGCACCATATTACATTTAGGGCACGGTAACTCCGCCACGCCATACGCGGCGGAGAAGTAGTACCGGCAACCAGAGCAACGAGTGATATTAGGTCGTGGCAGTGGAGGTAGCGGTTGGGGGAGAGAAGTTGAAGGGATGAAATGTGAGCGGGAAGAAAACGGTTTTGTTTCGAGGTTTAGGGTTTGGTGTGTTGCTATATATGGGTTGTTAGTAACTTTTCTATATTTTCTATTTCTTGATTCCTTCATATGAAGTTGTTGAATCGATGAAGATGGGTTGGTGACTTTTCTTTTACCCCTTCCACTCATTCTTGCTTTGCTGTGAAAAACAAAGACTAATAGAGTCTAGAGAGAGACCTAGATATATATACACGAGGGAGAGAAGATTGCGTAGTAAGTTTCTAATTGTTGGTAGTTGTAAGAAAATGCAGTGGGTTAACGGGCCAATGTTTAGTGAGCTCCACAATAAAAACGGAATGAAGATTGATGTTCTGAGGAACTAATAACACATGGAAATTTCAAAAAGGCCACTAGCGGTAGTTAACTACTGCTCAAGTAACCGTCAATAGTTAACTGCTGCTGAGTTTTTCCTCTAAAATCAGAAAACTCCTACCTCCTATTCACTATCACCTTACCTCACCATACCTCAAAAAGTCCCCATTTTAAATATTTTGTGTCAAAATCTTGGTTCCAAATCATTGATGATGGATTGCTAGGACGTTTCTACGCACAATATACATCAAAAAACAGGTATTGTAACGTTAAACTCATTTACATTTGATTGTTGTTTCTGGTTTGTTTTTTTCTTTCTCTGACATGCTCGTTAGCGGCAGTTAACTACCGCTGGGGATTTAAAAAATTTTTAAAAAATTTCAAATGGCAGTGCTACTGCCTCAAAAAAAATTCTTTTTTTTTTATTGGTTTGTTTATGTTCTTATATGATATTAAATACATGTTAATTAATTATTTTAGCAATTATATGTTGTTTATTTATAGATATGGTTGAGAATGCGAGTGACGATCCGGGTGATCGAAAACCTAATGTTGTCGATTCTATTAAGGTTGAAGCTCCATTAAGGTCGAAGCTTCCGTTAAAGTGGAGGCTTCAAGCGTCAATTTAGGTGTGTGGAAACTTCGTGACAACGAAGTGGACACAACTCATTTCTTTTCGACCCGAGATACATGGAAAGATAAAGACAAATTGCTCGGTTGGGTTCGTCGACAAGCAAATAGGGCTGGATTACGATTATCATTAAAAGATCTTGTGAAGGTAGAAATCCTATGTCGGAGTTGGTTTGTGAACGAAATGGCGAGCACAAAGTACGAAAGAGAAAAGTGAAGCATGAAGCAATGGGATCAAGAAAATGTGGGTGTTTGTTCAAGTTGCGTGGATATGCCGTCATGGAAGACAATGCTTGGAAATTGGCTATTCTTAATGGTGTTCACAACCATGAGATGGTGTCGTATGTAGCAGGGCACCTTATTGCCGGAAGATTAATGGAGGACGACAAGAAGATTGTACATGACTTGACCAATAGTTCGGTGACACCAAAAAATATTATGACAAATTTGAAGAAGAAAAGGCAAGAGTCCATGACAAATATCAAGCAAGTCTACGATGAACATCATAAATTCAAAAAGGCAAAAAGGGGTGACTTGACGGAGATGCAATATCTAATCTCAAAGTTGGAAGAGAACAAATATATTTATTACATAAGAGAAAAATGTGAAAGTAAAACTGTTCAAGACATATTTTGGACTAATCCAACATCGGTAAAGTTGTTTAACAATTTTTCGACTGTTTTGATATGGATTTCACGTACGAAACCAACTTGACAGGATGCCATTGTTTGAAATAGTTGGAGTGACCTCAACCTATTTGACATATTCGGTTGGTTTTGCATTTATGACGTCGGAGAAGGAGGATAACTTTACTTGGGCATTGCCAATGTTGCTTAAACATCTTAAACCAAATAGTGATATGCCTAAGGTGGTAGTGACCGACAGGGACACAACTATGATGAATGTCGTAGCAAATTTTCTCCCTGATAGTAGTGCAATACTTTGTTATTTCTATGTTGGGAAAAATGTTAGAGCAAAAATCATCAATGATTGTAAAGTGAAACAAAAGGTTGTGTTAGTGGATGGGCAAAAGAAGCTTGTCGACGAGGTGAAGCATAGTAAGATAGTTGATACCATGTTTGATGCATGGGGAAAAGTGGTTGAATCTCCTACTCAAGAGTTGTATGCAAGTAATCTAATGGAATTCCAAGATGCTTGTAAGAATTATCCAAAGTTTCTTCACTATGTTCAAACTACCATTTTGAAACCTTTTAAGGACAAAATTATGAGGGCATGGACAAACTTTGTATTACATCTTGGGTGCAGGACCACAAGCAGAGTTGAAGGAGCTCATGGTGTAGTCAAGGAATATTTGTCCACCTCCAAGGGTGATTTGGGTACTTGTTGGGAAAAAATAGATGAGATGTTGGCAATCCATTTTGGGGAGATACAATCATCGTTTGGTAGGAGCGTTATGGTCTTGGAACATAGATACAAAGATGTCACTTTGTACTCTGGGTTGGGGGGTAACATGTCTAGACAAGCCATGCAAGGAAAACCTTATGCATTGAGAAGAAAACTTGCGGGTTGTTCAAAGGACGTCGTATGACCTACCTTGTGCATGCTTCATTGCTATGAAAATCTGTCACAACAAGCCCATTCGATTGGATGAGATACACCCGCATTGGCATAAGTTGCATATGGGTGAAGAAGAAAGTAATGAAAATTTGTTTTCGGTCGTGGAGGAGTGGAGTGGTATTCAAGAACGTCTCAAAAGAGTTCCATACCAAATGAAACTAGAAATCAAAGAGGGTTTGCGGTTGTTAGCGTTTCCGGAGATCACAATGATGTCACCACCTCCAAGAAAGGTACAAACCAAGGGAGCAAAGAAAAAAAAATCAAATCTACACCAAAAACAACACGTAGGATCCCATCTTCGTGGGAGACTATTAATTCTCAACATCCAGAAAGTCAATTTTCACCACCAAAAAAATCTTCACGACCTAAAAGAAAAGGTGCTCGCATTGACATTTCTCCACGTTCGTCGATTCAAACTCCGGTTCCTAAGCCTATCTTGGCTCCAAGAAATTATGATTCATCGAGTCCTATGTATTACATGCCAAAATTCATGAGACCATATATTGAGAGAATTGTGGATGTTATTGGCGATGGCATTGTGGGTTTAGGGATACAGCCGAATCCTTGGGTTTGACGGAAGAAAGTCATGTTATGGTGCTGAGAGCACTTATTCAAGAGGTGAAAGAGCATAGGAACGACTACATCAAGATATATGCGGGTGAGCGCCGTTATAACTACATCTTAAATGGATTTTATCCTCCCAAAAATGGTAGTTGTATTACACCTCCCGATAAATGGTTGACATTGCCGGATATGGGACACATCATTGCATCTTGTTACAATAGGTCGGTGGTACAGATGATTACCCTTGATATTAGAGTCTCAGAGACTTTTTTCCCACTTAGAGGTAGGCCTCCGGTTAACTCGAAAAGCAACATGATTTGTCTTGGTCTAATCCCAAATCATTTTGTCCTTCTTTCGTTGAAAGATGGTTGCTCACTACCTCCATCATCTACCGAGTGGAAGCTACACAAGAGCGAAGAGGCGACAAAATGGGAGGAACAAGAGAGACCGGTTTCACAAAAAAAAACCAACAAATCAAGACAATCCTATTATGTTTGATGACACTCCGGTTAAAGCAAATGAAGACTTTGAAGATGTTGTGGAACATTTAGATGATTTAATTTCATTAGATTAAATATGACACTTTTTGGTCGATGTTCATCAGTTTTTTTGTCGATATGCACCGACGTATTTTTTGGGATATATAATGTAATGACCATTTTTTGTGGCCAAGATGTAACTAACCTTTAATGAATCTTTATCTTTATCTTTATTATAAACATTTGGGTTGTTAAAAATTTGAAGTACACGTGTCACTCTATCATTCTATATCTCATTTAATGTTTTCTTATCAACCAATCAAAATGGATTTGACACATTTATTTTATATCAACCAATAAAAAAAAGATTAAGACTCATTTAGGTTTCATGAGCCAATCAAAATGGATCAATGACTCATTTGTAAATTAATACATTTTTTCCCTATATATAGACAATTCATTTTTCATCATTTTCATCTTTCTCCCATAAAAAAGGTTCAGTGTGTTTTTATTTGCATGATTGTAGATTATTGGGTTGATTTTTTTTTTATTTGTAACTTATTGCTAAGTCTACCTTTTTAGGGTTCCCTTGAAGAACACGTGGCTCCAAATTTTGAAAACTGATTCAATTTCTCATATTAAACCACTATATATTGTAAATCTTCATGTATGTTATCCAAATACACAAGTTTATCCTAAGAAACTCATGTTCTAACGACTTATCGCATAGATCTAATCACGTAACTTGAAGAATGTTTATGTACCAAGAAAAAAATTGATAATGTGTATTTGATAAGTCTATTGTAGGCGTTTTTTATAACGACTTATCGCATAGATTTAATCACGTAACTTGAAGACTGTTTATGTACCAGGAAAAAAAATTGATAATGTGTATTTGATAAGTCTATTGTAGGCGTTTTTTTCATCTATACTGATTGTAATGACCAATTCTATATTCTATTGGAGTTTTTTCTTTAGATTTTTGTTCATTCCTCATTGCATTTTTGTTAAAGATTTTGCGATGTTTGTGAGTTTGATTACCGTTTTCACTCATTCTATAAAAGATTTTATTTTTTGTGTTATTGTTATTTATATACATAATTATGGGAGAATGATATTTTTTTTATGGATTTATCTATGAATTGTGGTTTTTTTTTTTATAGATTTTATTGTGTCATTCATGTATTCGTTAATCTTCCCTCAAAAAATGTATTCGTTAACCTAGATAAGAAAATACGATTTATTTTGTTATGAAATATTCTTATGATCATATTATTTTGTAGATTAATATTAATGTGCAAATAAACTTTTTATTTTTGCAAGATTCACAAGAATTAATAATTAAACTATATAATATTATTTTATTTATAAATCTTTAGCTCAAAATCGTAAACATGAACTTTTGTATTTTGCCAATAAAGGTATCTTAATTCTATTTATGGGGCCAAATTATTAACATAAATTACAATAAACTCTGATACTTTTTTTTAGGAAAAACTCTGATACATTTGGTAACATGATAAATGTGATTGATATCATATAAAAACGTTAATTTTTTTTTGAGAAAATATAAAAACGTTAATTGTCACTATTAACATATATAAAAAGCTAATTAAAAAAATTAATTCTCATTAATTTTTTTAGTGAATCGATTATCGTTGTTGTTATTATAATTTTAAATCAAAACCATAGTCAATAAGTTGACCACAATGTCAAGATATAGTCAAATATAACTTTTGTTATTATATAGTAAGTTTTCCAAACCATATTTTGTAAGTTTTCATGTGTGTTAATATTTTATTTTCTTACATCGTTATTCTCTTCTTTTTTTTCATATGGGTGATTGATAAATCTCTAAATAAATGGTCTAAAATAGCTTTACCAAAAATTTTAATTTATTTTTTATATTGACAATGATAATAATTGAAAATATTTAAAAAAAATACTAATGATTAAGGTCCACCTTTGGACCGGTCCGTATCTTGAATGACTAAACGCTATTCAAATATGCACAAATTTTGGAAATCTATATTAAGCAACTGAATAATAAAACTCCCATAAAAGAGTTAATTGATAAATATTTAAGAAACTTTTTTCTAAAGAACATACATCACGAAATAAAAAAAAATCTAAATACTATATCGAAAACTGTGTATTTAATTATTTAAAATTTAAAATATTGTTATCTATTAAATCATGAAAATAGGTTAGATCCATTTCCAAAGTCTCTTAATTTGAAATAAATATAGAATAAAAAAAATCAAACCTAATAAGAATTCATTAATCCAAATCAATTAAAGTCATCAAAATAATTCAGCCTATACGGGTCGTTCTACCAAACCGAATAAAATGTAGGGTTGAGACCTTAAAATTGAAATCCAAATTTTTTAGCACTTTTTATCCTGACCCAATATATATAGTCTGGTACCTTTTAGGAATAGCCCTTATGAACTATGGGTAGTCCGATCAGACGACATTACTTAAAATGCTAAATAATTAGTAATATTTATGAAACACTAAAGCGTTACCTTCTTTTAGCCACACATATATTTTATTTGACAAAAACTACGAAAATAATTATAAGGTAGTTTAATGCAAAAATGTTAATAGAAAGAAAAAAATTCATGATTTTTTAAGAAGGAAAAGTTCATGTTTTTTTTTAAGGAAAATATTCATGCTTTTATTATTTAGAAAATAATTCATGCATACATGTTTTGTAAGGTTTAATAGCTTCGTTAATAATATAAACTCTATAGAGCAATGAGTGCATTTGTTGTCCTCGATTCTCTCATTCATTAATGATCCATCAACTCTCTGCAAAACAACAACAAGCTATAATTGCCCCTTTCGAGCCAAACAGTCTGAAACATATCTTTTAGAACACGACGTCGTGACACAAATCATAACCCACCTCGAAACTGGACCTTGAAAGCAGTAACCAATCTACTAAATTCAGTCATAAAGGAATTGAGATAATTTTAAGACCATTACTGATTACTCTGACACAATGGAAGCAAACCCATAATCTTTGGATCATGTAGATCTCAATAGATTTGGGTCAGAATTAGAAAGTTATAGCAATTATCATTATCAATTATTTTATAGAAACAAATAATATCAATTAACCATCCATTATTGTATTTATTTATAGAAATAACAATAACAATCAAATGATTTCAATGCAAATATATACGTATGACAACATGTATTGCAAAATAGAAAAATTGAAACCTTAACTATTATTTCATTTATTTGTATTCTCACGTATTTCACTTACCGTGAACAAAAATTGGTGCTTTTTTTTTCTTTTCATGCATATGTAACTCATCAAATTATTTCCCTAATTTATCAATCATAATATTCTCATGTTTTTCCAATGTTAGATTCTTCCAAAGACTAAAAAGGAATGAATTTGAAATAACATAAAAAAATTTATATTTAATATAAAAAAATAAGCAAATGATATTCAAAAACTAACGAAATATTTCATCATAACGTTTGTAGTTCTGAGGGAGCTACAATGAGTTGGATCATCGTACTTGGCTAAGAGAAACCCCATAAATGAGATTGACACCGCATCTTCATAAACAAGTTTAAGACATTATGTATATTGGTCATCTTACTTACCTGGTACTCAATATCTATTCTTGCATCTAATGTGTAGATGTTTAACTCACACATGACACATTAACATATATTCCTTAAGCGTGAGACTCTTTGTATCTATGATATGGTGAAATAATCAAATAAAGGCCATAGACACAACGTGGTAAAGAAAATGTGGGTCGGCGGCATTTCATAGATGGGTAGTTTCACTCATTTATTTAATGAGAAGAGAGAAAATAAATTAGAAAAAGAAATCAGATGAAAAATGAATTTGAACATGACAGAAAAGGTAAGGGAAAATAGTGAATTGTTGGTAATTTTATGGGTTTGTTGAAGAAAATGGACATAATTGAGTAATTATGCTACCAAAATATTAAACTCATTAAAATATTCCACGTCAATTTAAAATGTCTAATTAACATGTATTTTGTCAACTTAGCATAATGCATCTACAATTTTCCCTTTTTGGATTCCACCAAAGACCAAAAGTGGAACAATTTCAAATAATAGATGTTGAATAAAAAAATATATTGTCCTGACAAAAAAAATTGCATGAAAGTGAATGACATTAACTAAAATGTAAGATTACAAATATTAAAGAAATGACACTCAAAAACTAACAAAACAAATTATCATAATGTTGAAACTTCCGGTGTAGCCTACGTTAGGTTCTATCATCACATTAGGTTAAGAGATAACACAAAATTGAGATTGATAACATATTTTCATACAAAATCTTTAGGCATATGTATATAGTTCATCTCACTTATATGTATTCAACACTTTCTCTTCTATCCATTGTAGAATTTTCAACTCATATTTAACACATTAACATCTCTCCCTTAAGTTGGGAATCTCCACGTCTCTAATTATGTAACATAGCCAAATAAGGTCAAATGAAGGCACAACATAGTAAAAAAGGCGTGATGGTGGTAATTTAATAGAGGGAGTTACATGTTTCTTTCTTTCATTAAAAGAGAGAAAATAAATTGAAAAAGAAAGAAGATGAATTTTTTTTAAGATTTAGATAAATGTAAAATAAGAATTGTGTGTCTGTCGACGATGTCATAAGCAATGGAGCGAGTTCTTGGTAATTATATATGTGTTGAAAAAGTTGGAGATTTTTGGGTAATTAATTTTCCAAAAATTTATACTCAATTAAAAAACGCCACACCATTTAAATCGTGTTAATAAACACAAATTATGTCAACTCAACAATCGAATGATCATTTTTCTATAGTTAAATTCAACCAAAGATCAAAAGTGAAGGACTTGAAAAAATAGAGATTGATTAAAAAAAAACAGTGCATGAAAGCACACAACATCCAAAAACTTACGTTTAATATAAAAATGAAATAAATGACATCCAAAAACTAACAAAATAGTTAATCATAGTGTTCAGAGTTCTGATGAAGACTACGTTGGGTTGGAACACCACATTAAGTTAAGATAGACCATACAAGTGAGACTGATACCACATCATCATCAAAACTTTAACACATTAGATATATTGACATCTCACGTAAATATTTCTTAACATCTACTCTTGCTTCTAATGTGGAACTTTAAGTCGCAATTAGTACATTAACATATCTTCATTAAGTATGAGACTCTCTTTATTTGAGATCTGTTGATATATCCAAAAAAATTCAAACGAAGGCACAACATCATAAAAAAAAAAATTGTTGGTTGGTGGCGGGTTCATATAGAGGTACTTTTGTTTGTTTCTTTTACGCGCAGAGAGAAAGTAAATTAAAAAAAGAAAGAAGATGAAAAAAGAATTTGAACATGAGAGAAACTATGAGGGTAAAAATTAAGGAGTATATGTTTTATCCGTGATAGTATACATAATATAGTTAATTGCTAATAGTTTTATAGATTTGTTGAAGACGTTGAAGATTACTTGGTAATTATGCTACCAAAATATTAGACTAATTACAAAAAAAATACAACATCAATTTAAATTGTCTAATAAGCATCTATTTTGTGACCTAACACATCTATATTTTTCATTGTAATCCCATCAAACACCAAAAGTGAAGGAATTTATAGTAACATAGATTGAATAAAAAAAATTACATGAAAGCGAACGACATCTAAAAGCTAAAATCTAAGGTAAAAATACTGACAGTAAAAAACTAACAAAACAAATCACCATAATATTGGGTCTTTTGTGGAAAGCTACAATGAGTTGCATCATCACATTAGATATATGGGTCACCTTAATTACCTATATGTTGGTCAACATATACTTTTTCACACAATGTGAAAGTTTTACTCTCAATTGATAAATTAACATCTCTGAATTAAGTGTCACAGTCTCCGTATACGTGATCCACCAACAAGAACCGCTCCCCCACAATGTTGAACCGGGATATGATATCATCGCTGAACCTTCCCGGGGAGACAACAATGGTGTGGATTGACGCATTGGAGAAAGAACTGCCACACAAGTGAGAATGATACCTCATCTTCATCCAAAATTTTAAGGTTATGAATTTTTTTTTCAATTTATTTGTTGCTCAACCTTCACTATTTTGTACAATGTTTGACTTTAATCGGCGTATGATACATCATAATGTTCTATAACTAATTTCTAGCCTGTGCTTGGCACGGGTGTCCATACTAGAAGTTTAACCCACACATGACACATTAACATCTTTCTCTTAATTGTGAGACTCTTTGTGCCTGTGATCTGATGCGATAGCCAAATAAGTTCAAAGAAACAACGTTATAAAAATTATGGGTTGGTAACGGTTTCATCATATAAGGATATTTTTGTTCATGCAAAGAGAGAAAGTAAATTAGAAAAATAAAGAAAATGAAAAAGTAACTTGAACATGATTTCATACGGAATTGCCGTTTGAAATTATAGGTAAAAACAGGCTAAAATGGCTGGAAATCACAGTGTAGACTGCACTGATTTTTTTTTACTGGTGTGAGCGACAGTTAACTGCCGCTGGCTTCAGCGGGAGTTAACTACTACCGGTTACTTGAGCGGTAGTTAACTGCCGTTGGGGGCTTTTTTGGAATTTCCATGTGTTATTAGGAACTTTTGATAGTCAAAACAACAATTTTCAAACGGATTTCTGCTCTTCTTCCATCAAAAAAGGAATACCTCTGCGCTACTTAAGTTACGCAGGGTTTTCTAACATACGTGAGTTAACTCACGTAACGTGACTTAAGTCACGTAGGGGTATTTTCGGAAGTTTGCTTGCAAGCGAACAATTTTTGATGGAAGAATAACAAAAATCATAAAAATGTATCAAGAGTCTGGAAATTTTGCCCTATACCCCAACACATATACCCTCACCCCTACATTTTACTTGAATTGCCTATTTTACCCTTATATACAGTTAAAACACCACTATTTTTTCCTGAATTTTCTAGATTTGGCGATTCACCCTGTCCCAACTGCAAAGCTACCGGAAAACACATTTGTTGGTCTATATTGCCAATAAGGATGCGCGCTAGAGGAGGTGAATAGCGGTTTGAATTTTTTTACAGAGTTTTGGCTAAAGCGTTTTGAAATATTTTGACTATTTTGAATTATGCTTGAACAATCACAAACTATAACAAATTGTTAAGACTATGCTCTAATAAGATTTACAAGGGAATTAAGTGATTTACAAGCTCAATCTTATTTCAATCAAATATTAATAGTACTTGAACAATTTGCAAAACAAGACAGTTTCAAAGCCAAACCTATAAGAAAACATAGCAAGCAATAAAAAACACTGTATATGCAATTGATGAATTGGTTAGGAATTGAAACGAATTGATCCAAGTAAAATAGTGAAAACCTAATTCAAGGAATTAGGCCAATCTTAACCAAAAAGAACTTAGACAAAAATCAATTTCTATTCTATCAATTAATTAATTTAAACATGTACAATTATCGAAATTAAAGAAGATAAGGGAAAAGAGAACGACACCGGGATTTTTATAGTAGTTCACCCTTTCGTCGTCGCTTTGGGCTAGAAGTTTAATGACAAGAAGGGTAATATTTGAATTTTTGATAATTTGTAGGGGTGAAAGTATCAATGTAGGGATATAGGGTAAAATTTTCTTTGTAAGGATATTTGAATTGACGTATAAAACACCCTATTGAAAGAAGATAAAAGAACATTAGTAGACATTTTTAACTTTTATTTGATAAATAACCTTTCACCTTTAAGATGAATAAGTGACAAACCTCTCTTCAACGTCTTAGTTCGATTCTTCCCATGCCAATTTGGATGAACTAGTTTATCTTTTTTTTTTAAAAAGTGAGGAGTTTGGAGTTTGAATCTCATTCTCTGCATATTTCAATTTATGTTTTATATCAACCGAATTATGCTCAAAAGGATTAGTAGAAAAAAAATTAGCGAAAGATAAAGAGTACAATATATTTTTGTGAAAATTACATTATATATTATATATTTGGACTGTCATAAATATATCAATCTTTAATACACGAATGATGACGCACTCAACATGATCACCATGCGCGATGTCGCTGCTATTCGGATCTAGGTTTGAGTTGCGTGGTGATTTTTTATAACGACCCATTTTTTTATATTAATTACTCCGATGATGAGTAGTATTTTATGAAACTTTTTTTATTCAGCACTCATCATCGGCTCATCGCATTTCCAAATTATTGTGAGAATTACATGATACAGTATATTTCAAAACTTATAAATTATGTCCTTTTAGAATATTTTTTTCAATTTATTCACACACAAACACGCATAGTGTTCCAACAATAAAGAATGGGATCATGCTTATAGGACATGTGTTCGAATCAAATAAATAATTGTAGGAAATTTTGTGAGTAGTCTTGTTCCACATACTAAGATCAGAGACATATTCTATTTTCTTTAAAAAACTCACTGATAATAAATTAGTTTAAAGGAGACCTTAATAGAGATGACAATTGGACCCAAGTCTAGTGGACACCTGCAAAAAGTATACTTGATGGGCGGGTAAATACCCGTATTGTTGGGTATGGGCATGGGCACGGGTAATTACCCGCAAATTTGAACGGGTATAGATGCGGGTACGGGCATTCTAGTGCCCACCCCGCCCATGCCGCACATTATATATATTATACCAATAATTTTATTTATATTAAATTTAGTTAATTAATCCTAAGACTTTGATATTTATTGTAATATGCACTTATTTATTATATTTTAGATGCTTTTATTTGGCTAAATAATATGATGTGTAATAATTGATATGTTGATTTAGAATATTTCATATCATATTTTAATTATATTGTGATATTTTTTATTATTTATTATCTTTTTGTTGTGAAAGTGCAGGTAATGGAACACTTAGATATCCATAGGGTATGGAGACGGGCACCAAACTTATTGTCCATGAAGGTATGGACTCGGGTATGGGGATTTTTTTAAAACGCGGATACGGGGATGAGCACTATGGTACCCTGCCCAATGGATACCCATTGCCATCCTAGACCTTAATTAAACTAGAGGAAGTTGACACAAATTAAAAGGGTTGCAACTGATCATTTGGCAACACACCACGAAACGACGTATCTTTTACAACTCTCTAAACAAAACAATCTCTATGTTGTCACATTTCAACCATTCCATTCTCTCTACAGGTATGTCTCTCTGTATTGTCTTTTTTTCTGCACTTGGATCATGGATGTGAACTTTATACCGCAAAAAACTCTTATTTTAAGGGTTTGAATATTTTTGATGTTTTGCTCAAAGTTCCCAATATTTTTGAACAAAATTCTTTTATTTTTGTTTCATCTCAAACTTTCATTGTCCTCAAAGTTCCTTCTTTGTACTTTCTTCTTGTTGTTTTCTGGATATAGCAGCAGACCAACGGTTACGTAACGTTAATTTACTTGTTATTTGGCCATTGAAATCTATCTTCTAATAATAATGATTTTTTTTTTCCTGAGGAAGAATATCAAGGATAATGATTGGATAAAAAAATAATACTACCAATCAGTGATATAATTTATTCCATAATTCATGTATTTTGAGAGTCAGCACATAATGATCTTTAAATAGAAATTGGATTTCTAGATTTTAAATTCGGTACTTTTTACTCTCTTTTTATAAAGGAAAAAACAAAAGTACCAAATTTGAAATCTATATTTTTGAAAAGTACTTTTTACTCTTTTAAAAAATCAAAATACATTTTTGAAATATAACAGTCCGATTTTGATCAAAATCTTCAAAACATTACTATTTTTTTAAATATTAATTTTACTTTGTATATAAAACAAAATCCTTTAACATGTTCATGATGGATATTGGTAACTCATTCTCTTTACACAGATATTTCCTTTGTATTTTTATTCATCATTCATTATTAGATAAAATACTTGATTTTATACTATATTTACAGAGGATGAAATTCCCTTCCAAGTGATGTAAATCATTTTAATTTTAATTGATTGTTCAAATCAAATATAAAATATTTGCTTTTATGACTTATGAAAAATGTCATGCCGAGAGAATAAAATTAAAATAAGGAAAAATGTCATGCTTTTATGACTTAGTTTTGGACTTAAAAAAAAAAAAAGGTTAGTTTTGGACAAAACTTATATTTCTTGAATGCCAAGTTTTTTTTTTTTGACAGAACTTTTTTTTTTGTTGAAAGAACTTGAATCCCAAGTTTCTCTTTCTTTATATAATATATTGTTTTTATGACTTCGGAAAAATGTCATGCTGAGAGAATAAAATTAAAATAACGAAAAATCTTGGTTTTGGACAAAACTTTATATTTCTTGAATCCCAAGTTTTTTTTTTTTTGTTGACAGAACTTGAATCCCAAGTTTCTCTTTCTTTATATAATACTTTGTTTTTCACTGATCCCTTTCAACTCATCCCAAACCTTTGTTCGATATTTAACGATCATATGATCAATACTTTGGTACCTATCAAGGTAAATTTTGATTTTAATTTGTTTTCATGAAAGAGATACATAAGGACAACTAATATAGTTTTCTTCATATATTTTTACTCTAACTGGAAAATCACAATGAGATTTAATTAGGTTTTTTTATTTTAAGTTGAATTTCAGCTCTCTCTTATGAACCGAAGTTAATTATGTTTTGAAGAGTCGTCAACACTCAAAAGACACGTAAATTAATCACTCTTTGTTTCATTTTTAGATTTCTCTTATGAATATTTTTAGGTCCATTGCACAGAAAACAACTTTTACTTTGTTGGAAAAAATCATTGCATATATTTTCCATATATAAACATATTTGGTATATGTCTTATTTTTCTTCATATTTAGTTTTGATGTGTTCAACCTAAGAAAGTATTCCACCTAAAAAGTATGTAACATAATTGGTAGCATGTTAGAATTGTTAGCATGTTGAAATATTGTTAATTTACCATTTTGTTTGATGCAGGTTTAATCTTCATCTGTGGAATTTTAAACTGAAAGTGTGGTAATTCTCAAATGGATCTTAAAGTTCATCTTCTTGTTCTTATATTAGTCTCTTTCTCATTAAGATGTGAATCATGGGGTTGGTTTTCATCAAATAAGGAGAGTCACTCTAATGAGAGGTCTTATGGAAACCAAGGAAGTTTTAGAGGTTCAAGTGCCGAGTTCTC
>Ga0315914_1002684_pt1 | contig 27217 bp, 17 predicted proteins | sample MpolenodulesMG_FD_203920 | JGI IMG/M metagenome (GOLD analysis project Ga0315914, IMG submission 203920) | Medicago polymorpha root nodule microbial communities from Los Angeles, California, United States - elongated nodules | ecosystem: Host-associated > Plants > Roots > Nodule | place: USA...
TTTATAAAAAATAAAGTTTTCGCGGGTGGGGGTCGGGGCGGGGTCGGGAGACCCGTCCCATTGGGGGCGGGGTTGGGTGTTCAATTTTTTCCCCGGATATAGTTTGGGGATGGGGGCGGGTGCATGGAAGCGGGGGCGGAGATGGGATACTCAAACCCGCCCTCGATCCGCCTCGTTGCCATGTTTGAGTTTCCCTAAAATATTCCTTTGGTTTTTGGTCCCTCCAAAAAATTTCATCTATGAAATTAGTACTTCCTTAACGTAATTTCAGATTGACACAATACAAACGTGGTATTATTGATTTTTTTTTTGTTTTTGGGTTTGTATGATGAATTTTTATGAAAGTGATGATGAAGCTTAAGAAGAAGAGAGAGGAAGAAATGTAATAATAATTAGTTGTGAGTGGTTCACTGTTAAATATAATAGTCCTAAAAAATCCACTGATTTATTTTTTTGACAAAAAGATCAAATGATATAAATTAAAAAAATTAATGAGGTATGTGGTGGACCACCTATAATGTTGGTCCATCTTAAATATTTAATGTTAACGATTGACGGAAGAGACTTACGTGACAAACATAAATATAATTAAGGGACTTAAATGTTACAACAATTAGTATTGGAACAAAAAAAACTAAATAATTACTTAAGGACCAAAATAATAATTTAGCCTAAAAATTATTTACATTTCTATCTGCGGGATTTAAAAATTATTTAGTTTTTTCCCTTAAAAAATGATTTACTTTGAATACAATTATATTGTCTATTAAAGGAGTAAGTGAATAATTTGACCAAATTAAATACACAAATACTAAAAACTATTTTTTTTTATTTTAATGATAAAATATGACCACTTTAAATGTGATTTTAGACACATTCCTGTTTAGTTGCAATCGAAATGAGATTGGTTCAAGTGTAAAGTGATTAATATTGGTCGTTAATTTTTTTTTAAGGAAATAATATTAGTCGTTAATGAATAAATCAAAAGATTGATATTAATATTCACAAATATAAACACTCATAAGTATATCATAATATTCTTTAAAAAAAAGTATATCATAATATTGCTTAAAAAAAGTATATCAAAATATAAATAATTAAATTTATAGCTTTTCTCTGTACTCAATTTAAAGGAGCTAAATTCATTGAAATAAATCATGAACCTCATATGGACTTTAAATCAGTGAAAAAAAACATTTTTTTGACAAGTTCTGATAAAAAACTTGAATATGGATAATTTTTTAAATTCAACACTTTAAATTATTATTTTTTATAATTTTTTTCTTGTACTATATGGAAAGTCTTTGTATTGCACAACTCCCACCCTTTTTTGTAACCAAAAGAAATTATTTATAATTTAGAAATGATATGTTGACAACCTAAGTTGACAATCCAATGTATTTAGATACGCTTCTTTCACCTTTTCTTTTTTAATAATTTTTTATGTGTCTTGATTTGCGCGTCGGACTTGATTATGAAGGATTTAGTCTACGGTGTATATCCTAACAACTTATTTTGGTTGTCAAAATATCATAGCTCTTTATAATATAAATCCGATGAACACGTAAAGATTTTGAAAGTGTTAAAAAAATCATCTAAAAGATTTCATGGAGTGTACTTGCATTACATTGCTTCTTCTTATGTAATCATGTCCAAGACATAAAAAAGGCACGAGAAATAGAATATAACAGCTTTTTGACATGATTTGTACTATAAACTTAGTTTACATAAAGTTGACTGTTTTTATATTAGATTACTTGCAAAACAAGCCGATAAGTGCTATAGAAAATAACTGTAACTTGACACTTATTATTAAACAAAAGAATCCCAACTAAAGATAGTTTGTTTCGCCGTGAAATTCTTTAACCTGGTTTTGTTTTAGGCTCGGGTGGTTGCGGTAACGAGAAGTCAATTAACCATTTATTTTTAGACTGTAATTTCTATGGCAATGTTTGGTACTCCATTACGCAGGGAATCTCTACTCTTCTTCCTTCATACATTGGTATGCTTGCTTCTCAATTTGTTGGTGTCTATCTGTTCATAAAAGATATTCGCACTTGCTTTCAAATGATTTGGATAACGATCGTTTGGTTAATTTAGAAGGAGTGTAATCTCATGATTTTTCAAAATAAGGAGTCGTCTATCTTCCACATTGTTGTCAAGGTGAAACTTAATTCATGGTGGTGGGTTAAAGCATTTATGCCTGCTTTGCCTTTTGATTTCCATGCTTGATGGAGCAATCCATCTCTTTGTATTGGTTATTCCTCTAGGTAAAACTGCTTGTTGGTTTTATTTTCTTTGCTCGAAGTTTATTTTTATTTGTACTTTGACTCTTTATTTTGATTCTTTGGTAGGCATACACACATCGTGTTTAACTTGCTCCCATCCATTTATCTTTTATATATTTGTTCTTCCTTCTTAAAAAAAATGAATATAGTATCATATACGTTTGAGGAGAAATTTTAATATGAATCATTTTCTTAAATTATCCATCGTGGACTATTACTTAAAAGATATTGAAAACTCCAACAACGACATACATCGTCTCTTAGTAGTATATGATAGTAATCATCATCTTTTTTAAGATTGAAACAATAACTTAAATGTCATCAGTTTGATTAAAACAACGAAAAATATATGTAACATATATTAAACTAATATTTATTAAATCATCGTCGTCTTATTGATAAATATATATGAAAAATGTTATGAATTTTTATCTCTGAATATTATCGTCTAGAATTTATGTTAATTATAAGTAGGGTCCACGATTATGAAGGTGGACTATCCAAGAAGTTGTTTGTTTGAATTCAAAAGAAGACAAAGAGGAAATAGGTAGAAAATGGAAATAATGAAATAGTGAAGGTTCAATGCACAAAAAAGAGAAACCATATGGTATGCATGAATGTGCTATGTCAGTTAGTGAAGAAGGATAATCGTGGTTTAGAATTTTAGATGCTGTGAGTGTGAATGAAAAAAAAAAAAAACATGTTTTTTACTCGTGTGTCATGTTTTTTCTAACAACATTAGTTCATCTTGTTCCTTTTCATTATTACAAAACTAATTTTCTTAACTAGAAAAACAGAGAGTGTTTGAAACAAGCCTTTGCATCCTCTTCCTTTTCTTTCATCTCTACCAGGTAAACTCAACAACCCTTTTCCAAGGCTCAACCTTTCTCATTCATTTTCCATTTTCATTCAATTCCCATTAATTTTCATGTAGAATAGAAAACTGGTAGTTGGTTTTTTCTCTTACCCTTTTTTCTATTGATTAAAAAGATTATTTTAATAGAAAGAATTATTAGAAAACTGGTAGTTGAGCTCAATTATGAAATTTGGTAGCTGAATCTTTCTCTTACCCTTTTTTTCTATTAATCAAAAAGATTATTTTTTTGAAAGAATTAATGAAAAAATTATATTTTGTTGTAGTTGAAATTTATAGAACAAGAAGCACTGTTTTGTATTGAGCTGAATTCTGAATGAAACTTTGTTGTGATTGCTATTTGGTGTTGCAAGTTGTCTATTTAGTTTATTTGACTTGGTTTTTCAATCTGTGTTAAGGATTGATTGTGGTTCAAAAATGGCTGCTGGAACTGTGCCTACTTCGTTTTCTAGCCTCAGGACATGTGATTCTGGTTTGGGGTTTGGGAAAAGTATTGATTTTGTGAGAGTTTCTGATTTGCAAAGAATGAAATCTTCAAGGAGGAAGGTGTCAATTATCAGGAACTCAAATCCTAGTCAGGATATTGCTGAACTTCAACCTGCATCCAAAGGAAGTCAACTTTTGGGTATGAAAGTGTTCAATGCTTCAATTGTTTTTGTTTGTGGATTAATTGTCATTCCTAATCCTAAATGCCAACTCTAATGACTAATTAGGTGTTTCTGCTTATAGGTTCTGTTTGGATAAACAACTTAATTTGTAGCTTATAGCATAACCACTTATTATAAGTCAAACTGTTTTCGTATAAGCAATAAGTTGTTTTCATAAGTTATCCTGGAGAGCTTATGGAATTAAGCTGAAAACAACTTATAAACATGTCATAAGCTGTTTTCATAAGTTCTCCCAATCAGTCTCACAAGTTCTTATGTCAGTAGATATGCTCAAATAGAACCATAGTGGATATTATAATATTAACTTGTTTTACTTTAGCCTGATCCGTGGATAATATTTTGAATGTAGTTCCTAGGCAGAAGTATTGTGAATCATTGCACAAAACTGTGAGGAGGAAAACAAGGACAGTGAATGTTGGTGATGTGACTATTGGTAGTGACCATCCCATAAGAATTCAGACCATGACTACGACCGACACTAAGGATGTCGCTGGAACAGTAGAGCAGGTTACACAGCTGTTCTTCTGCTTCTTACTGATAGCACAAGCTACTAGCCAATTTACAATTTAGATGGTGTGTTTATTTTTCTTCTTTCTATTGGCAGGTAATGAAAATCGCAGATAAAGGAGCTGATATCGTCCGGATAACAGTTCAAGGGAAGAAAGAAGCTGATGCATGTTTTGAGATTAAAAACTCACTTGTGCAGAAAAAGTAAGCATAAATTATTGCGAGTTATATTCAACATTGTTATTATTATTATTATTAACATGGTGGATGCTGTAAGTTAACATTTTTTATGTATTCATCTGCATTCTTATGTACCTATGTCCAGCTACAACATACCATTGGTGGCTGACATTCATTTTGCCCCCACCGTTGCTTTACGAGTAGCTGAGTGCTTTGATAAGATTCGTGTCAACCCTGGAAATTTTGGTATGCATATCTTCATCAATTCAGTAGTCTTCTTTTATTCTCTATTGTGTTTATTCTTTTTTCCAATGTATATTTAAAAGTATTGTTTTGCATACTGAATCCAAATTGTTTGTGTCTCACAGCTGATAGACGAGCTCAGTTTGAAATATTGGAGTACACAGAAGACGACTATCAGAAAGAACTTGAGCATATTGAACAGGTCAAACCACCACCTCTTGTTTTATATCTTAAAGTTTTGTCAAGGGCACGCATATGTTATTTCATGAACACTTCTGTTAGGGTAACTCATCTCCCAGACATGCATCCTTATTGACATATTTTATGCTTTATAAAATTCTAGGTTTTTACACCATTAGTTGAAAAATGTAAGAAATATGGGAGAGCAATGCGCATCGGGACAAATCACGGCAGTCTTTCTGACCGTATAATGAGCTACTATGGAGATTCACCTAGGGGAATGGTCAGTCCTTTGCCTCTTATTCTGCGACTCGCCTTTTGTGTATTGAAGTGTCTGCTCTAGACATTTTGTCTGTTTACTAAGCAATGATTGGACAGGTGGAATCTGCTTTTGAATTTGCAAGGATATGCCGAAAGTTGGACTATCACAATTTTGTATTTTCTATGAAAGCAAGCAACCCTGTTGTCATGGTTCAGGCATACCGCTTACTTGTAGCCGAAATGTATGTCCAAGGCTGGGATTATCCGTTACACTTGGGAGTTACCGAAGCTGGAGAAGGTGAGGATGGTAGGATGAAATCTGCAATTGGTATTGGAACCCTACTTCAGGTATGCATGAGAATCTATTACGTATAAAAAAATGGAAATTATCATCAAGCACTTTAGTTCCGCTACAGACTCACGTGTAAGTTGACGATATGCTTTTCACCAGGATGGATTGGGCGATACTATCAGAGTTTCTCTCACAGAACCACCAGAGGAGGAGATAGATCCTTGTACAAGGTTGGCAAACCTTGGAATGAGAGCAGCTGAACTCCAGAAAGGAGTGGTATGGTTCAAAACAATGCTTCAGTTTGACATGCCTAAACATTCTAAAGTCTAACATCCTAAAATTTATGAACTTACTTTCATTGACACTGCTTCCGTTAGGCACCTTTTGAAGAAAAGCACAGGCATTACTTTGACTTCCAGCGCCGTTCTGGTCAATTGCCATTGCAAAAAGAGGTTAAAATTAAATGTTCTGTAGAAAAATTTAACCAAATTTTCGCCTTACACAAACTCTGAACTTTCTTCCACATTGTACTTTCCATCTTAATACAGGGCGAGGAGGTGGATTATAGAGGTACCCTCCACCGAGATGGGTCAGTTCTCATGTCAGTCTCCTTGGAGCAGTTAAAGGTAACATTTGGACATCCCCCTTGTTCTCTCTTCTTTTTGTCTGACCAAATGTTCCTGTCAATATATCTTTTGTGCCAATCACTTTTATATCCTCTTTATTCCCTGATTTTTACAGACACCGGAGCTCCTTTACAAGTCACTTGCTGCAAAACTCATTGTTGGCATGCCATTTAAGGTTTTGGTTACTCAATCTTATTCAATTAAATGTCCTGTGATTTAAATAACTAGTTATTTACACAGTATGCCCTGCATATTCAGGATCTGGCAACAGTAGATTCAATCTTATTGCGGGAACTTCCTCCAGTAGATGATGTTGATGCTGTAAGAACTAAGAACCTTTACTTTGACAACCAGACCTAAATTAGGAGCATTTATTTCATCTTTTTTATCCGCAAAACCATTTCTACATTGTGACAGTTGGAATAATTTTCTCTCTCTCATTTTCGGTACTATGATCAGCGGCTAGCTCTAAAAAGACTGATCGATATTAGTATGGGAGTTATAACTCCTTTATCGGAGCAGCTAACAAAGCCATTACCAAATGCCATAGTTCTGGTAAACCTTAAGGAGCTATCTACTGGAGCTCATAAGCTTTTGCCACAAGGTGCTACTCAATCGGTGTTTTTTTTCCCCTCCTGTTTTTTAGATTCGTAGTAAATGTGTGATCTTATATCAATTGTTTCCCTACCAGGCACACGCTTGGTTGTGTCAGTGCGTGGTGACGAGCCTTATGAAGAACTGGAAATTCTCAAAGATGTTGATGCTACTATGCTTCTCCATGACCTGCCTTATACAGAAGACAGAATTAGTAGAGTGCACGCAGCGAGGCGGTGAGAATACTTCACATGATTAACAATTTGCTGCATCAATATGACAACATGAATCTAATTAGTATGTAAAATCTATCTTTACTAATCTCAACATTTTATTGGCTTCAGGTTATTTGAGTACCTATCAGACAATTCTCTAGACTTTCCTGTCATTCACCACATTCAATTTCCAAATGGAGTTCACAGGTAATTTTTGAATTATGTTGAGATTAACAGATATGTAGTTCATGTGAAGCCTAATCAGCCCGTCTTACAGGGATGATTTAGTGATTGGTGCTGGTTCTCATGCTGGAGCTCTTCTGGTTGACGGGCTTGGAGATGGTCTTCTTTTAGAAGCCTCAGACAAAGATTTTGACTTTCTTAGAAATACATCTTTCAATTTGCTGCAAGGCTGCAGAATGAGAAATACAAAAACAGTATGTAGTTCAAGCACATACAAATTACAATACAAAAGTTGAATTTAAAGAGAAAAAAAAAAGTCGCGCTATTTGTTAATATACCTAACATTTCTTGCAGGAGTATGTCTCTTGTCCATCCTGTGGCAGAACATTGTTTGATCTTCAAGAAATAAGTGCAGAAATTAGAGAAAAGACATCGCACCTCCCAGGTGTTTCGGTAATATCACCTAGTCCTTTCCTTTGTAGAGCATGTTCAAAATTGTCTGTATACTACACTTCGTAAATTGCATATTTGAAATGAGAAAGGTTATGTCTTTATATTATTAACTTTCTGCTTTATGTCGCATCAGATTGCAATCATGGGTTGCATTGTAAATGGTCCGGGAGAGATGGCTGATGCAGATTTTGGGTATGTGGGAGGTGCTCCTGGGAAGATTGACCTCTATGTCGGCAAGGTAACATGCTTTTTATGCTTAAGTGAAAATGTTGATTTTAAACATGTACTTATGTTCTAAGAAAAAAACCACTATCGTTTTTTATGTTGAATGGAGTTTGACACTAAGTTGAATGGAATTGTTACAATTGCAGACTGTGGTGAAGCGTGCGATTGCGATGGAGCAAGCAACTGATGCCTTGATCGATCTAATCAAAGAGCATGGACGTTGGGTAGACCCTCCTGTAGAGGAGTAAAAGCTACATCTCAGTGTTCTGATTAGCCAATGAGGTCCGACCCAAGGGAAATTGGGTTGATCCTCTATATTGATCACTGTATGTAGTATATGTTATTGTTATTTGACCTCAGAAAATTATTATATTTTCATGTTTCAATATAGTTGGAAAATGCCGAAAATTTTCTTTTAACAAAGGTCACAAATAAAGTATGGGGTGGGGAATTTTTTAGCTGCATCAGTTATACAATAAGACAGGTCAATAACGATATATTGCCCCCATCAATAATAATATTATATAGAGATTCTTGGAACAATCAACAATGTCAGTTATGCAATCATTTTATCTCAACCAATCTGTTAGTTATTTGGATTTTTATTTTTTTGAAAGAGTTATTTGGACTTGTATTTAGACGGCTCATTTTATTTTTATCTCTCTTCTTATTTCATCATTAACCTATCATATCTATCAATTCACTCTCTTTCTCTTGCAAGGTGTAGATTGGTTTTGGATGTCTACATATCATTTTTGAAGAAAAAAAAATGATATGATATGATATGATATTATGGTTCATTGATGATCCCCCAATATCTTGATGAGATGTTCCAATCACGGGCATGTTACAATTTTACAAATCATTGGTTTATCAGAATACTCCTTTAACTCTTAACCTTGATTGTGAGACAATTGTTTTCGTACACCGAAAACTGAGATACCTTTTAGGGCAAAACCATAAAAATCCACAATTATGATTATCTTAGCAGACAACAATTTGAAATAACGGTGCACAAATTGAATTTTTGCATTCTACCAAAAGACAATTGAATTTTTGCAATCAAATTGTCTGGTAGTCACTGTCCAATCCCAACATTTGTTTTAGTAATAAAATTGGCAAATCGAGTACAAAATATAAATTAACCTTACAAGTTACAATAAGATACATATTCAAACACTAGTATAACCTGATAACCTAACCTCAAATTCAATGCTCTGATTTTAAGATTGGATGATCCAAATTTTAAGCACTATTTAACTCGGTAAAATGATCCACCAATTTGAAATCGGACGGTCTAGAACAAGAAATCCAGTTGAATTAAATACTACAAACAAATAAAATACCATAATATTACACAAAAATTGAGTTTCTTTATTACAACAAAATCGAAGAGAAAAAAGCGATGATAATATAGAAATTCGAAAAATATATTTCAACCATCACATATCAACAAGAACAAAAAGAATTTAAAAAAAATATATGCATCAATGTATGAAAATAACGCCAAAATAAGAAAAAACTATATAGAGGAAGAGTATAGTAACCTCTATGGATACAAATGAAAGAAGTCACGTATACGGTATACAAATACAAGAATTATACGTATTCGTTTACAGAATAATAATATCTCTTCTTACCCGTAATTATACTGATTTCTTTGTAAATTCTGTTGCCGTTTCTTGTACACCATCGCTGCCAACATAAGCACACTCGCTGCAACGATTATTCCTATCGCTATCCCTGCTTTCTTGCTTCCACTCATTCCTCCTTCGGTTGATGAATCCTCTGTTTTCTCGTCAACGTCGATGTGGTTTAGTGATGTTGAATCCTCCGGTGAAGGTGCCGGAGTGGAGATTGGAGTTGGACTTAATGGAGATGGCACTGGCGGCGATGAAACTGGAGGTGAACTCGCCGGAGGATGATTCGAAGGGGAGAGTGAATGAGATGGAGTGTTAGCCGGCGCCGGTGATGGAGACGGCGATGAATTGGCGGTGACATGAAGTGAAAAAGTGAGAATAAAGAGAGAAAGAAACAACGATTTTGAATTTGCCATTGTTTGAAAAGAGAGAAAGAAAATGGAAGAAAAACGGTTAGAAATGATTCTGTGAGAAAATTCGCGGCACGAGTGATAGAAAAGTGAGATCGGAGGGTGTATGTTGAAAGAATCGTGAAGGAGAAGGAACGGGAATGTGACACGTGGCTGAGTAAAACGGCGCGTTTTATTACTTGATTGAAGTGAGAATGAAGTGAAAGAGTTGAAGATTAGTTCATACGGAAAAGGGAAATGCTGCATGTGAAATTTGATTTTTATGCATTTGAATAGGTAGTTTCGCTTTTCATGCAATTCAAGGAAGAACTTTATATTTTTCTATGGGTCATTTTAAATGTAATGTATGTAACCATGGCTAATACATTATAAATAATCTTATTTATTTATTTTTAATCTTGAAACAAGAGAAAAATAACCTTGTCGATTCTTATTTACCAAACGCCAAGTTGTTTTGAACTTTGAATAATACCAAGCTATCATGTAGGGCAGTCATAGAATGAGATACAAAAATCTCATCGTAAATTTAACTCATGTGTTATGGGCAATGTATTATATATGTAAGAGTTAAAGTTCGAACATTGGACACTTCATTTATTCTTTCAATATAAACACAGCAGAAAGGGAAAAATTAATTTGTTATAATAATGTTGTTGTTATTATTATCATTATTATTATTAATATTTATCATTATGGATAGTTTTATTTTTGGCCAAGTGGTGTTTGCTATTTTTGTTTTTGTTGTATGCTTGGCACAAGTTAAAGAAGTTGGCTCTGCCGCCCTTTGGGGGTTGTCACTTGCCACTGGAAAGTGACTTGCAAGCCCTTACATTCCTTTTGACTACTGACCTTGTAATTTTAATATCTAGTGTGATTGTCAATTTGGAAAACCTTTGTTAAACATATAAGCTAAAAATTAAGGGGGTAGAATTTCATCTTGGTAATTGTAAACATTTTTAACTGATACGAGTTTCAGTGGAACTAGACTCTAATTAATTCCTTAATGAAGATTTTTCGGTTCAAGTCCTGTGGATAGAAAAAAAAATATGGTTGGAAAGAAAGACTTCACTAAAAGTGATCAACAAAGTTCTTAAAGGAAGATTAGTCATTATCAAGATTGGTTAATACTTTGCAACGATAAAAAAAATGTAAATATTTAAAACCATTGGCAACCATCGTGCCTTGATCCTATTTTACTTCTATACAAGGGTAAAAGCTTCACCGAGTTGTTCTTTGGAGTGAGACATTCAACAGATGAACCAAATCAGGTCTAGTGGTGTATGATTTTATGTAATTTGCTCCTCACTTTGTTATCAAACTCTTGGGTTGTGTCGACTACGAGAGATCAATGCAGCTGCTCACACTTTAACCATGGTGGCTGCAAACACGACTTGATATCACGTTTTTATGACATCTCGCATTATACTGCTCAAAATCATTCAACCCAAACTTTTCATTATACAAAAATTAGCACCTTTTGTCGCAATCAATACCATCATCTATTTGGAAAAAAATAGCATCAAAATTATCAAGTTGTTGGTTCAAGAGTTGAAATCCACTCCATTTCTTTTTGATTCAGAGGGAATGTAGGATATTTGGTCGTGCAGGGATAAAAAGTTTTGAAATGGGCAAATGATTTGTAGAATGGAAAAGAAGTAAAATATTCAATACACAAAAAAAGTTCTACGATATGAGCATAGTTTATTATTATATGCGAGGAGGATTAAACTAAATACCCAAAATAAATGGGGATTTTTTTTTATTAAAGCCTCACCCCAAAATTCTAAATACTCATGAGTTTAATAATACATAGTTGCCTTGCATTTGTCCACCTTTCCCCCCTCCTTCACCTCTTTTATAGGCTCGGGGAGAGAAGAATTTGTGGTTGTTCTCTATAAGTCACTATGTCAGAGTCAATCTGATCATAGCGGTATAAATAGAAACATGACTTAACTCTTCATAGTTCATCCTTCACATCGCTATTGCTACTTTGGTTCTCTTTGGCATCAGAGCTCTCCTTGGCATCAGAATCAGAGCTCTCTGGTTTAGGAGTTGAGGCTGGTTTCTGGAGCTTGAATGGGATTGATGCATGCTGCTTGAGGAACTTGTAAAAGGCTACCACAGTACGATCTGTCTCAACAGTAATCTGCAAACACAATTAAGCAATTATAAATGTCAATCACCCAATGATAAACCATATGCGGATCTCTCTTGTGCACACACGAGAGCATATTTATATTTAACAAAGCTGAGTCGATAAAATATGTACTGTTGCTTAATATTCACTTACAGGATCAAAACTTTTGTTTCCTGCTGGGAAGAAGAGAAGAGTGGGGAATCCATCAGACTGCAAAGTGAACATAAATCAAGATTGATCAATAAGTTATTGGATGCAGGATCAAAAATTCAAAAATTAGCATAAGTTGTACCAAATATCGTTACAGTAACAGCATATACCCATACACTAGCAATTTCTAGTTTGAATTTGGGTTTACCTTTGCCCTGGGATGCTCATTTTGTGTTCCATCCATCTTGGCTATTACAAGAGAGTCAATACTGCGAAGGTGTTTTGCAAGCTTGTTGTATATCGGCTCCAAATGTTGGCAATGGCCACACCAGGGAGCATATATCTGATATTCCAACAACCGTTAAATTAACAATACAAGATGCAGATCTTTAGATGCAAATGTAACTGGTAAAATAGAGGGTCAAAGTTGTACCTCAAGGAGAACGTCCTTCGACTCATCCAAGACAATTTCATCAAAATTGTTCCCAACAACTATTTTCACATCACCATCATTCTGTGACCAAGTTAACAAACATGTTAGACACGAAACACCAAGTTAACAAAACATAATTGATGGCTGCCAAATCAAATAGCTTACACTTTCAGGAATTGGATCTGACTTGAAAAAAGGTTTTAGCTTGTCTTCAAGGAAATCTTCCCCAAATGCCTGAGATAAAATGAAGATTTGAAATTTTGTCAAATACTACTTTCAAACCTCATTAAATGAAAGAAAAAGGCAATCATACACATTCCATGACATGGTAGCAAAACTAACAGAGTCCAAGGCAAGAAAGAAAAGAGTACCTTAATTTTGTCACCAGTCACTTCTCCTTCAAACACAAATTTTCTTCCATCATCGTTTCCGGTGTATGCAAGTACCTGCATTGGAAATACCACTGGTTACTCAAATGTACTTCCAAGTTATTCAAAAGATGTAATATGAATTCTATGAATTTCATGACGTATCATTTAAATCAAATTGAAAAAAGGGAAAAAAAAATAATTACTTGTGGAGCAGTCCCACTAATACCGAAGTAATCTGAAACAGGCTTTCCAACATCTTCGTTATCAGTTTCCACAAGCACAAAGATCAACTGCAATGGATAAGTGCACTCGGATAAATCATTTATTCTCAAAAACATAAGTACCCTTTAAGAGGAAGAGCTGGATCAATGCTATGACATTTTTATTTATTAGTAAAATGTAGAAACTAGCAAAATCAGAAAGAACATATTTCAGATATCAGCACAAGTCAAACACACTCAATTCTCAGGATTTTATAAAGGCTTAATTACACTTTTAGCCCCCTAAGTTTCCCAAAGTTGTGATTTTGGCCCCCTAAAGAAACAACTCTTTCCAGGCCCCCTAAGTTTACTTTATGTTGCAATTTTGGCCCCCCACACCAATTTTGACCCAGTCAATGGACATGTGGGTGCCACGTGTGTAAAAAAAATTAATTTTATTTTTTTAATTATAAAAAAATATGTTTGTAATTAAAAAAAATTGTTTTTTTAATTACAAAAAAAATTTAAATTTTGTTTTTTTATTACAAATAAAAAAAAATTAATTACAATTTTTTTTTGTTTTTTTATTACAAAAATTAAAAATAAATAATTTTTTTATTTTTTTAATTACAAAATAAAAAAATATTAAAAAATACAAAAATAATTATAAATTTACACACATGGCGCCCATGTCAGCATTGACTTGGTCAAAATTGGCGTGGGGGGCCAAAATTGCAACAGAAAGTAAACTGAGGGGGCCTGGAAAGAGTTGTTTTTTTTAGGGGGCCAAAAGTGTAATTAAGCCTTTTATAAACAGAAGCACCGTCAACAGATTCAATACTTATAACAACTCACTAAGAAGTACACTACACCTGAATTCTATTTTATCAGCACTGTTTGACACATAAAAATTTGTCTAGACCCAAAAAATGACAAGATGAAAGTAATAATTAGTTGCGTCTATGGAAATATACCTTTCCCTTGAAAGACTTTGATGCTTCCTGAAATACTGGGAGCAATTTCTCTGAATCATTTGAAGTCACAAACAGCAACACCTGAAAAAGAAGTTTCAAACATGTAACAATCTTTGAAGAACATTGTGATAGCATTTTTCAAGAACAATTTGCCAATGAGATTATATTATCGTAAGATACATCTCAAAAATAATTACCTGTTTCTTGATTGGATTTTCAAAAATTGTTGGAGCATTTTCTCTTGTAAAAACTGTTACCAAAGGGATCTTGTTGGAGGAGACAAAGTCTACTATTGCAGACTTGTCGAATTTTCCATCTGTAGAGACATGGTGAACATTACATCAAATTAGCACGTTAAAACAAAACAGAAAAGAAAATACAGATATAAGAATGAGAAATTAAACAAACCAAAATGGTTTAGCTTTTCCTCCTCTTTCTTGACAAGGATCAATGCAGGGCGTTTGGCATTAGCGTCAATATTGAAAAGCTTTGCAACTTCAGGGTCCACAGTCTGGTAAAAATTCACATCATCCTCAAGACGTGAAGCCGCAGCTAGCTCCTCACTCTCAGGACCCTACATATTGTGCATGACAGGATGAGTGACACAAAACAATCGACAATATCATTCACTCGACAAAATCAAATCAACAATGACAAAAATCTTTAATCGTCAGCTTCATCGAAAATCAAATATGCTAATTGATCATGAAATAAAGCAATTAAGCAACAGATCTTACTACAAGAAAATTAGCTAATATAACGAATAGGAAAATGATTAAAGCCACGAAAGAGTCAACCCACAAAAACAGTGAAGGTTTGAATTTGTATGCGCAACCATCCGTGAATTCTGCCAAGTCCAGAAATTACATTTTCTTCCTTAACTAACACCATGACATGTTAGTATTCTTGGAATTCCTGGATGGATTATTCGTGGTATTTAGAAGTTCTCTAACAAATATCATACGCAAACATCAATCAAACAAACCACTTAAAATCAACATAGCACCATCACTTCTGTTTGAATGCGTGTCAAACATGTGTCACTGTTGACACTGACACATAAACACGACCGAGACACATTTAACTATATTCAATTACGTTATTTTCACAAATTATTACAAAGTCGATGAGTCAGTGTCGTGTCCATACTTCATAGCATATAACTTAAGAAACAAGAAATAAAGGTACATTTCTTATTACTACAACAAACTTAATCTAATCATATTCAAAACAACAATCTAACAAACCATTTCAAATCAACATTTAACTTTGAGAAAACCCAAAACTAATACAAAAAAAAAAGCCTTTACTTACAACTAAAGAATTGAGAAAACCCAAAACAACTTTGGTTTCAGAAGACAATATTGTTTTAGCATCATCCAATGAAGTAATGTTATGAATACCAGGTCCTGTCTTCTTCTTAATCCATGTCACTATAGCTTCTCTGCAATTCAATCAAAAAAAAAAAAAAAAAAACATTTTCAGATCCAATAAAATAGAATGAAAAATAAAAAATTGAAATATGAAAGATTATTACTTTGTTCTTTGACCAGTATAACTTTTATGAACACCATCAATGAAGAAAAGGATAGTAGGAAAACCCTGAACATCAAATTTCTGAGCAACTTCATTATCTTCAGTCGCATCAAGTTTAGCTAAAATTACATTTTGAGACTTTAATTCCGTGGCTGCGGCGGCGTATTCCGGTGCTAATGCTTGACAATGACCACACCATGGAGCGTAGAATTCGACTAAAACGAATCGGTTTTTGTTGACTACATCATTGAAGTTTGTATCATTCAAAACTACGACGTCTTTTTCGTCGAATTCAGGGGGTTGGTAAGTTTCCGAATCTTCATAACCGGAGAAGTCTTCTTCGAGATCGGTATCGTCGTCGTGGTGATGGTGGTGTGAGGTGGTGGTTTCACCAGCTTCTGGTTCGTCGAGGAAACTGAGATCTTCATCGTTATCTTCTTCGCATAGAATGTGAGTGAAGGTAGAGAAGAAGAGAAGGGTAGTGAGAGAAAGGAGAATGAGAATTCTCATTGTGAATCAAATTTGCAGAGAAACAGAAACAGAGGAAGAGATCTATGTGATGAAAATGAGTGTGACTGCGATGTGAGAATGGGTTGACTTTTAAAACTATACTGGAATGGACCTACCTTACGACGTCGTTTTAGTTTTTACCAATTCATTCCAATTTCCATTTTTTTGATGAGCAAAAATAAAACAGTCAAAAGCATAATTTAATTATTACCAAATTTATTATTTATTTTAATACTATGTAGTCACTTTTTTTTGTGTGCGAATATACTATATAAAATTTATAAACTAATGTATTTTAAATATAGAGAATAACACTAAAATGTTTAGTGGTGCGATTTGATTGGATAGAGGTGTAAAATGTTTTAAAATGATAATGTATACAAATTTGGTGTATGTATGTTTGGTTGTACTCTAACAATAATGGTTTTTGAATGAATTGTTTTTCGTTAAAAGATAGTTGAAGTTAAAGTGATTTATGTTTAGACATTCATATAAAAGTGGGTTGAATTTTAAATTTATATATTTTTTTTGACAAAAACAAAACGATATTCATTCATTCAAATTGATAGAATACATCAAAATCAACATCGCTAAAAACGTAAAGGATGAATCTGCGAACAAACTCACAACACCTAAGTTAATAGCATATAACGGCAAAATGCCTACAAAAAAATATGATGAAATCTAAAAATACTCATTCTTGTAGATCTGCAACGTTGGCGTCCAAATCATCGATTGAATCTGTGATTGACTGAAGCTGATCTTTCAATATGAATTAAACGAACACCGCAACAAGACGCGAAACAAAACAACGCCGCACAAGACGACGAACAACACAACGCCGCACTCAGACGACGAAATCACGGAAAGAAAAAAAACTTGATATATGTGGAAATCACTTATTTAGATTGAAATAAAAGGTAAAAAGGATGCAGAGGGGTGATTCTAGGTCAAAAAATGACCGAAAACCACCCTCTTCGACATTGACCAAGAAGTGGTTGGTGTTGCTAAGGAAATTATCACCAATTTATCACCAATTTCTGTTATTGAATGTTTAGTCTTATGAGTTTAAATTATGTTATTTGACTGTTGTAAGTATGACTTGGTCCGAAATGATCTTGCGATTTTTTCATTTTCATTTAAGAATTTAAGGTCCTTAGGAAATGTTATGGGTTTAATACTTCGTTGAAGTGTTAGACTCCTTCTTTTTTCATCCTAGTGAATTATCGCGTATTATATGCAACTCGTATTATAGAATCCAAACGGCATAAAACATCATGTAAAAACCTTAAAAACACTTTAAAAGATTAAAAAAATTAGAATCCAAATAAGATAAGCACGAAAGTGATAGAATGAAAAAAGTATGTTAAACCCTAAAATCTAAACCATATTTTGCTTAGTATGCTACTGCACCTATCTTACGTAGGCCTGCTTTTGTTATATGGATCTGCATGAGTGCATGTATCAAATGTGGTTTGCAATTTGAGATTATACGCAATGAAATTCTGGTTGAAGTAATAAACAAATTATATAATAGATTTATTATATGTATTATTATATCATAAAAATAAAAGGAAAACATAATAAATTGCTATAGCATGATACTCAAGTTGTTCGTTCATGTAGTGTCTCTACATGTGTGCTCATGTACAAAAAGAGAAGCTACAGTGTTCTTTGATTTATGTTTCCATTAAATTGTAGGTATAAATAATATAGGCTAATAGTTGTACAAAAAAAAAGGGCTAAAAGTAATTTTCGTCCTGTATACGAGTAGTCACAATACTCTAATAATGTATGTATCGAAATTTTAAAATAGTCTGACTGTGCACTTTATTAATCAAAATAATTCATGACGATAAAATGATATGTTAATTGATACTTTTCATACTTGAAAAAACAATAAAATGATCTCACTTTTAAAGCTTGCCATCATGTAAGACAGTAGAGAAAAAACAATTGAAAATTGATACCTCTTCGTACGTGAAAAGAATCTAGCCAGCTGGTTCAATGAAACTTCATCCTAGCTTTTCACATGATCAAGTAGTTGATTTCTTCATTGAAGGGTTGTATCCTTCTTCCTTTTATAATTTGGTTAAGCTTGGGATGATAGACATATATAACCTTCCAGCTTGTGTGGAGCTAATAAACAATACTGAAGAAGATGATAAATAGTTAACTTACGCTTGTTAATTAGTTGACTGACAGTTTGTAACATTACCAGAGATTTCATCGTTTTAGTTACAAGTTGTTACTAGGGGTATAATTTTTTGGTTTGGTTCAACTTTTAGGTGGAAAAATCCGAACCGATAAAAAATAATTGGTTTGGTTAAGTTATGTAACGAAACACTTTTTAACACGTAATGATTAAAATTTATATAGCATCACCAAATATACGAGTTCCATATAAATTTTGATGGATTGTATGAACTTTAATCAATAAAGAATAGTGTTTTGAAAAATGTATATCAGATGGTGGAATAATAGCTATTGAAAGAGTGATTAATTAACTATATAATTTGATCAAAGAGTATTTAACTAATCACTACTACTATAAAAGGGTTACTACATCTCTCTGTACGATGAAACTCTCATTCTTACTAAATATTTGCTAAAATGTTTTTTTACTTGAGTATGTAAGTACATTTTAGTGTAGCTTGGACCATAAATGTTTATATCAAAACCGATCTAAATCAAAGCTACAAATCGATCTAAAATAACCTAAACCAGACTAAATCAAATATTATTTTATGTTTTTTAATCTATTGTTGTGTAAACCTTTTGGAATTTCCAATTCATTTTTTAAAATCAAATTAAACCGCACATATAACATTCAATCTACTTCTACATATTTTCGATATTTTACTTACTTTGAATAACAACAACAATAATAACTTAATAATTACAAACTAATCTTCGAGCATGAGCACTATACCAACAATAATAATCATATGAACTAATATACTATTAATAATGCACCAAGAAAAGGTTGCAACAATGTCATCATTGACATGACAAATTTCAAGAGGCTTGTTTGAATAGCTCACTCCCAAGTTTCACCACACCAATCCCCTCATTGTTTTCAGAATACAAAGGAGCAATATCTCTTTGTATCCTCTCCAATTCTTGCACAATATGTGCCATTGATGGTCTTCTAAGAATCACATCCACACATAGCAATGCCAACTTCATTATTCTTCTAGCACCATGTTTTTCTTGCTCTCCTAATGCTTTGTCAATAAATTTTTCCAAATCACTGCTATATTTTGCCTTCAAAACAAATTAAGATATGAGTGAGTAAGCTCCAACAGACCAACTTATTTAAACTCGGCCAAAATGTTATTTGATCGTCAATTTGAAACAACAACATTCGACAATATTTTAAAAGGTTAACGCAGTTCACACACGGTTACTTGACCATGTTAGATGTACCTCAAATACAAGACTTTCATATGGATTTGACATGTTTCTGTTATATGCTTCACAGCCACTAATCAACTCTAGTAAAAACACTCCAAAACTGTATACATCACTTTGCTCCGAGTAGTTTTGTGATAAGCTCATCCTTTGGAAAAATTATAAAAGAAGTCAATGTAACTCAAATCAAGAGATGAAAATCCAATACAAAAAGTTTATAATTCTTCCAAGAATAAGTTTTAACTGTAGCATACTCTGGGTCATGAAAGTAGTCAACATTTGAAGATGAGCCTGCCTGATCAATTTCTGTTTGCAATTTGAAGAATCCATAATCAGAAACTTTGGCTGTATAATTTTCATCTAACAGAACATTTCTTGTACTAAAATTTGTGTGAAGCAAAGGAGGGACCAGATTGTGAAGATGTTCAAGTCCTGTTTCAAAGTAGAAACTGAATTAACTGTTTTGAATTCCAAAAGAATAAACAATATAGTAAAGATTCAAACTGTTTTTTCGAGAAAAAATACGGAGACTTGTTTGATCTTTTAAAAATAAAAGATGCTAATTTAGTCCTCTGAAATTTTGACTTACATTTGAGGATTTTGATGATTAAATTAGTAATTTCCATTCATCAGAGACTAATTACCTCTTCGTATTTTTTCTCAAGGATTAATTTGACGCTTTACTCTAAAGTCTAAACGGTAAAAAGGACCATGGCTCTGATGGATTTACCTTTGGACGCGCCTAAGGCGATGGATACCCTACGCTGCAAGTTTAACTTTCCAATAGGAAAACCTTCACTATCTGCATAACATGCATTAAGCATAAATATATGAAGTGTATGGTGAAACAAACTTCATAGAAAGATAGAATTAGGAAAGTACCATATAGATGATTCCCTACATTGCCATTTGGAAGATATTCATACACAAGTAATTGTTGATAGCTATCATCATAATAACCTATAAGCTTCACAAGATTAATGTGGTGGATTTGAGCTATCTGCTTGACCTGTCCTCACATATAGATGTGATTTACTGTTAATCGTTGATGCTGCTCAATAACTAAACTCAAGAAATTATAAATCATAACTAACATATGTTGTTTCAACGATTTTCTCATCGTGCATTGTACGGGGTCTCACTAGTAGTACAATTACACGTGACAATTATCTATTTGTGTGTTGCAAGGGTTTTAAATGCTAGGTTGGTTATGAATTTACCTCAGGTATGAAATCTCGAGTTAGAGAAAATAGTCGCCTTTTTATAGCGACAAAAGATCCATCTTGAAGCAAACCTTTGTATACAAAACCAAATCTCCCTTCACCTATAATGTTACTTTGATTAAATTTTCCTGTAGCTTGTTCTATCTCTAAAATTGTTAACAGCCTTGTGTTCTGCATATAATGTGGAGAGAAAGCATTAACATACTGCGAGTTGTTGATTCTTCCCATCTCAACTGTCAAAAAAGAATGCCACGAATAAATAATCTCAACAAAGTATAATTTAGACTTTTCACACCAACACTTTGGACCCATAAATCTGAGTGAAAGACCAAATCTGCAATTAAGTCTATAGACTATAATTCATAAAGTACTCAAATTCACTTACCAGCTTGAGATGGCACAGAAGAAGCAGAATCAGATGGTTGCTTTTTAAATCTTTTACATCTTCTCAAGCAGATACATATAATCACCGCAATGACAATGATGATTAAGGCAGCACCAGCACCACCAGCTATGACCGCAACCCTTCTTCCTCCTGGTTTTTTAACTTGAGCTTCTTTTGCAAGTATTGGAGTGTCATTGTTCTTGTCTATATTTTCTTTTACCTCACCTGTAAAAATGTTTGATTAATGTGTTTGTAAGAATGTTTGATTACTATTCTTAGCATTATTCAAGCAGATAAGTAGAGTTTTTTCTTACTATTCTTAGCATGTGTTTGTAAGAATGTTTGATTAATGTGATTTTGAAACTGTTAGAACAGCCATGGAGTTCAGTCAATTGTACTTACGTCTCCGACTGCAGAGAGGCTGCATTACAATACCTTTCTATTATCACTAAAAAGCTTAGGGTTTAAAAGTACAACGTGTGATTATATACTATGCTCCAGCAATCCAGTTCACAATATTACCCCTAAACCGTACTGCCCCTTTATCAGTAAACTATAAGGCATGAGCCATATCGAACATAATTGAATTGATTTTGTAAAACTAATTTGATAAAATTCGATCTAAAGGGAAGTGGTTTATCTTCGGATTATTTTACACTAAAATCAATACTAATGTATTACTGAGTGCAAACAATGAATCACTACACAAAAATTCTAAGAGACTTGAGAGTGAGAGAAGAAGCTTACAGAGAATTAGAGAAAAAAGCACCTGGTTCATTTTGTTTAGAGCAGTCAAGACAAGGCCATTGCATTTGACATGGATGTTTTATAATATTGCATCCAACTTGTTGTGGACCAGCTTCAAGTAAACCTTTGAAAGTGAACAAATCCTTAGCTGCAATTAATTAACAAATGTTTGATTCAGTAATTATAAATTTATTATAAGTGGACTAATGTCTACTTTTCATCAGAAAATGGAAATGTTGATGAAAACTTGTAATTTAACTTATCTAATTAAAGCCTCTCTATTCAAGTCAATGTAGAGTCTAGACCATGTCAGATTAATTAATTCATAGCTTGGAAATGGAAATATCAAGCTAGCAGCACATGGATTTCAAAAGAATTTTGACCATAGAGATCAAGTCAAATTCACTTAAATACTTATTCATAAAAAAAACTTTTTCTCTATGAATACAAAAGCTTACAAGATAATTTGCAGGTTGATATGTTGAGGTATGATAACAATTGAATCATTATGAGTAGCAGCAGCCTTATCCACCATAGCAGTTGCATTGTCAATGTGCATCACTCCATAAACTTCCTTATGAATTCTTAGTTTTGAGGTATAATCAAATGGTCCTGATCCTTTCCTACATACAAGAGTTTCACAAGATAGTAATTAAGTACTAACACTATTGAGAAGGATAAAATATCTTTTGAAAAAAGAACCAGTAGTATACAATACAATAATGGAGAGAGACCACAAAGAAAGATCTTATTGTGACAATGGAAGTCAATTTGTTGGCCAGAAATAGTAAAGGGGGGGTAGACTTGGACAGTTAGCTGCTTTATATAAAGGTGGCAATTGAGAAAGAATTGAACTCATGCTTTGCATGCTTCTCAAGTAAGTTTCATTTACCAATCATAATAATATGTACTACTAGTAGTAGTAATAGTAGTACTTTAGTAGTAGTAGTAGTAAGCAGAAGTAAAAAAGAAGAGAAGTAATTATAATAGATAAAAGTGATTAAAAGGAAGAAGTTGAGTCTTAAAGTTTAGATTGGGTCTAACTCAACCCGTACAAAACCGGTTTGTAAGGTGAGGACTATTCGTCGTTTATAAACACATTTTCAGACATATATCATCCAATGCGAGACTCTTAACATACCCCCCCTCACGCTCATGACTAAACATTTGGAGCGAGAACCGAGTGACCCGATAAAGGATACCAGGTGGTCCAAAGAGTTCGATATCATCTTAAAATTTAGTTTGGACCTAACTCAACTCCAACTAAACCGGCATGTAATAAGGTATGGATTGTCCAACACTTATGAACACATTTCATCTATTGTGGAACTCTTAACATTGAGTACGTCTCATAATTATTGATAAGTGGACAAACATTCAAGCATAGAAAAATCACGAGTAATCCTATAATTTGGACCGTAGTATTTAAACATTACTTATACTTTGTAACCCCTAAGCATTGTATAATAGAAAACTACATCAGTCATTCTATTGTCGTAGACGTAAGCATAATTGACTGAGCTCCTCTATTAATCTTGTCTTGTGTGTGTTAATTTATATCCAGAATCCAATAAGTTTAATCAATGGACTAAGTTGAGAAAAAATATATATCTAGGCATCCAGCTAAGAAAAGCTGGAAAAACACTTTAAACAGGTTGTCTTGATTGAAATGGACAGGTGGAATTGCTTGGTTTCTTTTGAACTTTGTTAGCCCACAAAACTTTCCCATCAAGGAAATATATGCAATACCAATCCCAAAATATTCCCAAGGAATCTCTCTATACATTGATTTCAAAAGGAAATGCCAGCAAGAATATAAGCAAGCTGAAACTGAACCAAGTGAATTTCAATTTCTAAACACACTGATCAAAGTAAATAAAATCTTTTCAACCACTCCATGCTTCATTACCTACCTGTACTACTCTGTCCTAATTGCTTTCTTGCATGGTTCATCCTCAATTATCTTCAGCAACATGATAAATATGTAAACTTTTTGTAAAACAAGATCAGGGTTTTTCACATTACAGCATTGTTGTCCTGCAAAGTTGATATAAGTGGACCATTGTAAAAGCAAACATTTAAAAAGATGATTCTCCACATGATAAAGTGGTAAACAACAAAAGCCAAAAACACAATCCTTGGACCTTGACAGGAAAATAAGTCATGGAATATTAGAATTTAAATCTCTCGAAAGAGTTGAGGTTATTTAATGCAACTAGAAAGTGAGAAGAATTATGATGATGATGATAATTCACGTTGTGTTATTATTCCATTGAAAAAAAGGTTGACATATTCATGATTCATATTATGATATAATTTCATGGCAAATATTAAATATGGCATAACAGAAACAGTGATATATATATATATATATATATATATATATATATATAGAGAGAGAGAGAGAGAGAGAGAGATTGTACATCAGTACATTGCATGCTCTTCTAATGAACTTGTATTTTTATATCTTTTTAACTTTTTCTTGTTACAAAATGGAAAGTGTTCCAACTACATGTCTTGGCAGCCATTATGCACCTTAGTATTGGTGGCAAACAGTTCCAACTACAAATTGTGTGCAAACAACTATCTCATTCACACTTGCAGCAAGACTTGTTATTTTGAATTCTTGAATTCAATGAGAAGTTATTGTTAGGTTGTTTATGACATTGTGATTGCGACAAATGATTTTTCTTTTTGCAAACAAATGATATTCTATCGTATCAATTAAGTCTAAGGTTTTTGTCATGTGCTTCCGCCATTTACCATTACTTCATCCGCCATATGTTTATGGCAGATTTTAGGCTCGTCGCCATAAGCCACATCAACAACAATAATCCTGACTATTTGAGAATCATATGTATGACATTGATAGTCAAAGCTTGTGTTTGTATGAAGTATGATTTGAGTTTGAATATGAAATTCTCGTATTAGTAGGTCATACAAAAAAAATTTGTCGTAAATCCTCACTGTGATTGATTCTCTCTACATAAATAGATCAAGATACTATAATTAATCAGATTTTTTTTCCTGCATTCATTTGATATTTGATATGTAATTAGTTGAGAATCAAAGGGTGGTGGGCTAATTAAGTTAGTAACAATTATATGAGAAAACGTTTTTTAAGAAGAAAAAAAAATTATAGGAGAAAACGTGTTGCATGTTGTAAAGTTGATTGATTATTAATGATCTGTAAATGGGTAAGAATTGAAGTGATTGAGGTAAGAAAATATGGACATATCATATGAGAAAAAACATCCTTGGTTGGTCCTAATAAACAAAGAAGGACCATGAGACTTTTGGTTTCAATGAAGTTGTCTGTTGCATGCATCATGATGCTGACTGGAGATGTATGTGGGGACCCTTTAGTGAAGGTTTTGAGTAGAGGAAGAAAGCTGGTCACATGAGAAGAAGGCAGTGGTCAATTGGCCATTGCCAGGAAGTCACATGCACAAAATTACAAACCTTTTTGCCGTATGGGAATATTAAGGTACTTTTATTTTGTGTATCATCACATTTTAGCAGTTTATGTGTAATCAAATCCTCCTTAGCAAATTATTCTAAAAATCCTCCATATTTAAACTTATAAGCGACTAGAAGAAGAATTCAAAACAAATGAGGATTGGTAATAAAAAAAACATATAAAGCCCTCAGACAACACAAAAAACAGATTAGCGCGACAGTATTAGTAGTATAGACAAAACTAAAAACAAACAAAGAACTGAAGAAAGAACACAGCAATGAATCAAACTTGGTCACGAACTTTGTTACTTTATATTGCATAGGTAAGCATAAGGTAGCTGTCTCAACCATTAGGCAATAAAGTCTTTGTTATAAGCTCCAAATTTATACATTTTTTTAACTAGTACATATGTGTATGCGTGTGTGTATCTTATTACCAGTACTGAGAGAGTAACAATTTTTTTTTTTTAATATCTGTGGTTTCTTCAAAATATTAATTTTTTGATTCATAATTAAATTTAAAGTTATTAAATCTATGATAATTTAACAAACAATTTTGCATATTAGAAAGCCCAAAAAATAAAATTTAATAAAATTTTGCGTATTTAGATAATTTTAGGGCGCTTGAGAGCAATTTTGAAAGTCTAAAAGAGTAATTTTCAATTTTAAAAAATAAAAGCCCATGAGGTAGCGTAGTTAGCCCATGATCAGTAGAGAGTTGGGCTAGTAAACATAAACTGGTAGGTCCAAATTAAGAAAATTGCTCTTCACCCTTTTTGTTTTTGCTCATTCACCTGCCTACGTGAATTAACTCACATTGAAAAAGCTGAACATGAGTTGACTCACACCGGACATAATTAAGAAAATGAGCAATTTTTGGGGCGGTTTTCATGTCTTGGCTGTTAAAAAGTTCTAATGTTTTACTATCACAGATTATTCAAAATCACGTGAATTTGGAGGTTCTTTTTTTTTCTTCTTAATCATGAGTACGTTAGTCGGATGTAAAGTCTGATTAATGATTCTTTCGATAAAGATTTAACCTTATCCTCCCAAAGACCGCAGTTCATTAATTATTTGAACTTAGTTACTTGATTCAATTTTCTGAACTACTATTTAACATAGTCATTATTATTGGAAGGAATGTTAGGCCTTAGTCCTTGATCTTATTGACCTCTGAATTCTTAAACTCTAGAGCACATGATATTTTAGTTGCAGACCCAGGTAGTTTTTCCTGCATTGTTCATATTATCTGTTGCTTTCTAATTGCTGTCTCGGTCCTCCTCATTTCGTATATAAGCTAAGTAACAAATAAGAAGTTGAAAATGCGTGACATGTACATGTATTATTGTTTGTTACACAACATCCAAATTTCGAAAAACTTATCACTATCATAATAACATTGCATACATTAGCTTACCAAAATCCAATTAAACAAGTTAAAGACGGGAACTAATCAAATGTAAGATATATTAGAGGAAATAAAAGTAGAGGGTAATGGATTAATTATATGGCACAAGGTTTTTAAATAATTGTGTAAGCTAAGGCATGTCAAGCAGATGTAGGTTGGTCCAGTTAATAAGGATTCAATTTAAATCTCACAAAGACTTGAATTTGAATTTTGTTGCCAATGTGAGGACTTCATTGTCGGTTATATAAGATGTAAGCAATCGTGTAACACTCTATTAACTTTGAGATTTTTGACTCTAGTGAGTTTCCGAGACTCAACTCGCCTAAACTGTAATTTATATATAAAAAAAGTCAAGGAACATCAAACTGGTGGTTGAACACTATTGTGTAACACTCTATTAACTTTTGAGATTTTTGACTCTAGTGAGTTTC
>Ga0315914_1002687_pt1 | contig 27170 bp, 17 predicted proteins | sample MpolenodulesMG_FD_203920 | JGI IMG/M metagenome (GOLD analysis project Ga0315914, IMG submission 203920) | Medicago polymorpha root nodule microbial communities from Los Angeles, California, United States - elongated nodules | ecosystem: Host-associated > Plants > Roots > Nodule | place: USA...
AGTCCCTAAAAAATTTTGCATCTTCACTTTTGGTCCCTCTTTTAAAGTAAACTCATATGTAGAATTCATATTTTTGAATAAAATTTTGCAGAAAAATTCATAATATTACAAGAATCTCTCCCAAAAAAATTAGAATTTTTTAACAAAACATGAATATAATATGAATTTATGTTTGGTCCCTCTTTTATATTTTTTATGGTTAAAAATTCATATTTAATTTATGTTTGGTTAAAAAATTCTAATTTTTTTTGGAAAGGTTTTTACAATATTCTACACATTTATGTACAATTTCATTAAAAAAAAAAACTAAAATTTACTTTTAAATAGGGACCAAAAGTAGCGATTGAAAATTTTACAAGGACTAAAAGTTGAAAGAAAATTTTAGAGGGACTACAACAAAAAGTGGGTATATTTATAGCGACTAAAAACATGTTTAACCCTTTTTTTTATTACTCTCTCTTATTCTCTTTTATTTTTCCACCTTATATCCTTTGGAATGACTTATAGAACAATTTTAAAGCCAATGTGTCATAAATTTGGTAGACCTATGAAAGGGAACGAGATTCAGTGACTTTGGAAGGAAATTTTTCTTCGAAGGGATACCATATTATTTTATGTGGTGAACAAATCATAGAAGCAAATACATGCTGTAAATAGTTTTCTTATTGCCTCCAGTACTTTTTCCAATCATTATTTTATCTTTCACTGCCTAGTTGATTGATAGTAGAGATTCAAAAATACATGCTGATATTGTGCAGAAATCAATAATAGAGATCAAATAGGTGTGCATATTCATAATGCTAATATTGGGCTCCATGTGACAGTAGGAAAAAGGCTCTGTACTTCATAGAGAACCAAATAGTTGTACATATTCAGATTGGTTAAGATATGGACAAGACTAGAAAAAACACTGGGGCAACCAAAACAAATGAGAACAAAATTGGTGGCTTTCTCTCTCAACAAACACAAAAGTTGCTCAACAGAAACCTCAATTTCGCTCCCGATCATGTCGTAACTCTTAACCGTCTCTTTTTATGAGTAAATTCCTATCAAGTCGTAACTCCCGTTCGTTTTTTTCCAAGTCAAGTGAGCCGTTTTAAGATGCCTATTGAGCCATCAACAAATACTCACGACACAAACACATAGACCCACCCATCATGTGAAATTTGTCACTCAGCTTTATCAATATTGGCTTCCTTTAAGCATGCACTCAACAAATAGAAACAAGAGGCGGGCCTATTGGTGACACAACAAAACAGTGACAAAACATCCTACCAAGAATCTTTTATGGCACACGTGAGGATCACCAGGTGCATGCACGATTTGTAAATTGTATGTTATATATGGTCCCTTAACCAATTGTCTCATATAATACTAACTAATAATTATTTTATGTAGTGAACAAATCATAGAAGCAGATTTATATGGACTACGAAACCACAAGGAATAGGTAATATAAATCAGTACCACCTATTAGAATGGGAGCCACAGCCCAAAGATTGCGTTTTAAATAATATTCGCAATGATAAATTTCAATTGATGCATTTCAATATGACTGAGACAGATGCAATGATGGATTTCAAACGAGTTTTCATCAATTAATTTCTTCTGCAGGAGAAGAAGATTAGAGATAGCTTAAAATGCAACACAATTTAAAGCAGATTGTAATTGTTTTCTTCGTTAGTTATGTCCCATTTTACTTATAAGACAGACCGTAATGTGCTTAGAAATTGAGTATTTACACATTTTAAGGTGGCTTGTATTTTAGGAAAAATTGACAAGTACTACTAGTACAAGAGTTAAACTCGGTTCACTCATCAACATTTTGGCAGCAACCAGATTGTGCTCAGTGTAGGAAACTGAACGCTTGTATGATATGCTTGTCCAATATCAGATGTCTGTGTTACAATTTTATAAGGTTCCGACACCAATATAACGAATACAAAATTTCACTATTGCAATGAGTGATCTGCTCCACCCAAAATGGGAGTGGATTGGCTAAGATTAGAACTAATCTATAATATGATGATTGAATTCCATGATTGTAAGTTCATTCCATTTAGGATAACAAATAGGCATTTGTTTTTTTACACATCTCATTATTTAAAACCATACATCACACCTTTTTTCATAAGCTGAATCGATAACTAAGTTTAACTGTCCATTTTTTTGGTAAAATGTATATATGCTATCAAGTAATTTCACTGCCATTATCAAGCTTGATCAAATCTGCTATCTTTGACTTTGCGTTGAATTTCACTCTCAATGTCTTTAAGAATGTCTAGGACACCAAGAATACCCAAAAGCACTAGTCCACCAGAAAAATTACCACCACCGCCTCCTCCATTACCACCGTTGCCATCATCGTCACGAGGTGGCAATCCAGGCCCATTGTCATCAAGTCTAATCTTTTTGTCTGTCATTTCAGGAAAATGATAGCAAATTATATTTGTATACGTAGACATGGAACATATATTTATTCGAAACATAAAGAATAAAAGATCAATTAAGGATGAAACAACATTTACATGTACATAATTGCTAATTTTTGTACAAAAGGTAAATGAATAGAGTTGAGTTGTGGATTTCAATAGTATCCGTCCACATATTATGCCAAATGCTATATATTATTTATTTACAAAATGGCAAGTCGTGCAATTTGTAGTTAATGTTTCCAGTACTATAAAAGAAACCTCCATAAGAAACCATCAAACAAACACACTTGGACGAGGAAAATAAAGCCAACAAAACTGCAACGAAACCATCCAATGAAACAGACTACAAAACACCATCTACAGAAGGGAAAAACTAACAAGATTGTAGGAGCACCAAAAAATAAAAATCCGCAGTTCCCTTCAGTTAAGTAGACAGACTTAAAACCATTTATTTCAACCTTCTAATATCAAAATCCTTTATAAATTTACTGTTGTTGCTACTCATTTAAGTTCCTTATCTAGCTTCTTTGCATTGCAGGTATTAAGCAAGAAAACCACCTCTATCGCCTAAACCAACTATATCCCATCGAGTCATGGAGGTTGTAGGTCATACCAATCACTAGGATGCATGATTTTAAAGGAAAAGATCCAAGAAAGTCATTATTTATGCACTTCAAATGACTTCTATTTAAAAAAAACAGACATTTGAGTGTGCATACCTTAATTATCAAATATTCATATTTGTTTCTCTTATAAAAAACCTACATTTCAATATTGATTTAGCTATTTCAATAAAGACACGCTGATGTATGGGAGAAGAGAGAAGAATGAAATTTATATACATAAACTATTTACTATTATGCACATGATGACTAGTATAGAAAATGGAAGAGGCCAACACATTGGAGGTGCTAAATAGTTCCAGTTTGTCCCGGTATAAAATAAACAATACAATTAGCAATCGAACACAATATATATTTTCTCTAACAGCATTTTTGGGCATAAGTTTTTAGAGTTGGGCTTATTACCAGGAGTAACCGTAATTGTGCGAGCATCGCGAGTTACAGTTTGGGTTGCAGCAGCAGCAGCAGCAGCACATGTAACATTCTGTAGAAACGGGCACCATATAAGACATCACAATATTCTAGACCATTACCAACAAAGAATTTTGGATAAGTTTTTCTACTAGTCAATGATTCACCAATAAAATCCAAAATTTCCATGATTTGGATTGAAAGTAAGGACAAGAGATCAACATTTACTTCCATATTCCATCCTATAAAAAATGCCTAAAGAAAAATCAATGGAACATGCAGCGAATGAATCAACAGTCAACAAAAAACCATTAAATTTCTCTACTTTAAAAGTTTTATATGTATGAGAGTGGTACAAGAGGCAATGAAGAAATCGGAACTAAGAGGAGATTAAAGTGGAGGATTCAGATAGAAAAGAAACAGTGTAAACAATTAGCAGCATGTGATGGGTAAGCATCTAGTAGATAGGAAAGTGATAGGATTCAACAGAAGTCAAAGGAAAATAACAAGAATTGAACTGTTAGTTACATTTCTATCTCTACATAATACATTACCCCTCCTAACATAGACCTTTTGTACAAAAGTCAAAAGGTCTCCTATTAGAAACAGATCTGAATGCCCACTGGCCTTGGTTGCAGACTGACTGCTTGTTGCAGTCTCTGCTAGGTATCATTTTATAATCTATTTTCATACTCTATCTGTGTTTTCTATCAGGTTTCTTCTACAGTAAGGAGCAGTGTTGCCTATGGCGGAGAGCCAAAATCCTGCCATACCGGCCACTTTGTGGCGCCGTTATATTGGATTATGGGCGAAAATCCCGCTATATCGGCCGATATTGGGCATGGCGAAGAGCACAAAAACCGCCACTGATATCCGCCATGGCGGATCTTTGACAATACAGTAAGGCGTTAAGCTCCCCTTGCACGATAAATAATATTCATCATTTAACAGTTTTGCTTTGGAACTTTACCAACTTATCAAAAAGGATTCTCTTAGGGTGTGTTTGGATGGAGGGTTTAGGAGGGGAGGGCTCACTTTTATTTTTTAAATTACGAACAATATAAAATGTTTTTTTAAAGTAAATTAAGTGTTCTTGAAGTATTATAAGATCATTTATCATGTTGTTAATTCAATTTTCTAAAAATGATTTTATAATGTCCGTAATTTAAAAAATAAAAGCAAACCCTCCCCTCCCTTCCCCTCCTAAACCCTCAATCCAAACACACCCTTAACGTTGCAATAACATAAAACCTTGTTTACAGTTTCCAACAAGAATAATATATAGCATAAAGAAATCAAACAATCAACAGAACGTAACAAATTCCAAAATAAAAAACCATACCATAGCAGAATCACATTTTAATCGAGGTGATATACTTTGAAAAGCTGAAGTCTGAAGCTGCCCTTTTTTTATGTTATATGGCAAGCTTCTCATCGCAACGATGTTCGGTCTGGAATACTTAAGGCGTGCTTGAGTCTGACTCGCACTACTAACTGCATACAAGAAAATAAAAAAAATAAAAAATCATGAATGATTTATGTTATGTAACTTCAAATACACATCATTCAAAAACCTAAGTTGCTAAAACTATCTCAACTACTGATATATCATTGTACCTGGTGGTGGTATTAACAGAGGTGAAATGCCAACAATATTGTGCATTGGTGTCAACATCTTTATTATCACCAAATGTTACCTGTTCGCGCCGATAAAACAAATTATTAGTTTCAAATGCAACGTAATCCCTCCGTTCTTATCATCTGCAAATTTTTCTAGATAGGGTGCAATTTGGGAATTGTGGCCAATTTAGGGTAAAATCGCAGAATCTCAGTAAATTTAGGGTGCAATAGCAGAAAAACGTTCAATTTAAAATGCAATAGCAGTATCGCGACCAATATAGAGCGCAATCAAGGAATCTTTGAGAACAGCGGTGGCGGCTATCGCTGCCGCAAAACACATCCTCGCCGCCATACAGAAGAGGAGAAGGAAAATACGAAATATTCAAATTAAGGAAAGAAGTGGACGGAATTTCTCACCGTTTCTAGCGTCCGACGAAAAACTCCGACGGCGTTTTACGGCAGGTTCGGTGGAGTATGACGCCGGCTTGTTTCCGAAGTGATGATGATTCGAGAATGTGCTCAGAGCGACTCAAACTATGTTGAAAATGGTTTTATTTTTTGTATTTGGTGAATGACGGCGATTCATGACGGACCTGAAATGGATTGGGCTTCGAATTAAAATTAATACTAGAAAATTGCTTTTTAGGCACCCATGTTTTGCTCTCAGACATAACACCGACCGACAATTCTACCCACAACGATAATTAATAATATCGTTCGTTGTTGAACGGTAGTTAATTTTTGTTTGTGACCCACTTCCGTTAGTTTGATATTGTTGGCTTGTGATCTTGGAATGTGTTTTCTCTCAAAGAATCGGGTTTAATTCTCCTAGTGTCAATTTTGATGGACTAGTTTGACTTATTACAAAAAAAAGAAGATATTTGTACAACTATTTTGGTACAACTTTTGTACAACTTTCTCTCTCATACTCACATTATGTTCTTATTATCTCTCTTACTTTCTCTCTCTATTGTTTAATCTATTAATTAAGGGTTGTTATTGTAGCAAATTTATGATTTGTTATAATATACCTACAATATCTAACTTTAATGTTTAATCTATTAATTAACGGTTGGTTTTTTTTACCCAAAAAAATAAAATTAACGGTTGGTTTTGGCCACTTCACACTTTAAAGGAGTTGCTCACTTTAGAAGTGTTGGTTCCATTATTTGTCTGTGGTTAAGAAAATAGTTTAGAAATGTGGTTATAGAAAGATATTGGTCTGTTCTTTTTAAATGTTGTAAAACTTGAATGAACCACTTGAGAAAAATTCAAAACAAAAAACAAGACTTTTTCCATTTTATATGGAGATTTATTCCTTCTCAAATTGAAACAATTAATTCTATCTCTTATCACATTCTATCATCGGTGCTTTCACTCTCGATCTCATTTCAACCGATTCAATGATAGAAAATAAATTTCAATGTTTAACGACATCGACGATGATGCCTACTGCAAAGGGTACATATGAGTGAGAGAAAATTGATGGTGGCACTTATGACGTTGCGTGGTTGTGCTCACAATGGTGGCTTTGACGGTACCATCGCGGCCCACAGTCAAATTGAAAATCGTTTGTTGTTGACAGATTCAATATGTAATAGGCAGTAATCTTTTTTTTATCTGAGGAGAATAGTCAATAATTTATTAATTATATAATAATTGATAATAGGTAATTGTTATTTGTATGCATAAAATGGATTGAGAGTCCCTGTGAACTTAACTCAGTTGGTAAGAACAATGTATAATATATGTTCGAACCCCGCACACACAAAAAAAATGGATTGAAAAAGGTAATCATAGAAAATTATCGGTATGCTCTATTTAAATGTTGTATAACTTGAACCAATAAGAAATAATTCATAACAAAAACCAAGTTTTTTCCCCTTTTTCATGGAGACTTAATTATTCATTCACAAATTGATCCCTTGAAATAATTAACCCTATCTCTGATCACCCTGTATCAGATTTTCCAATCAAAACGAATTTCATAACCCCACATGTTATTCTCATGTCCACCTATACTATTTGCATGTGCAAAAAGTTATCACTTTTGTTCATGATTTGGTGCTCCCCATTTACTCAAATGCAACTTTGCTCTTTCGGCCTGTAAATTGTTAACAGTCAAACTAGTAAGATAAATAAATGAGAATGCAAAGACATCAATAAAACATGTGTTAAGAATGTAGTTATACCTCTTTGTCCCAGTCACAACGAATGGTAACCCAAGCCAATATCAAAGTTTGAATTGCTGGTCCACCACAAACTAACCCCGCCCAAAGTCCCTAATGGTTAATTAATATAACCAATTGATTTTGATAAAAAAATAAATAAATATCACCATTATGCCAGGACAAAAATCAAATCGAAGTGTTGCACTTATCATAATGAACATCTGTATCCCAAAACAAAGTTTGTGTTGTTTAAAAGTACACTTCTATAAATATGTACAAACTTTTAGATTAGAAGGATGGGTGAAAAGCATCATTATTACCCTTCTCTAGTATGAAATTGCTCATTTACTACATCAACGGCAGTTAACTATCTTCGACATTTTTGGCGGCAGTTAATTGCCGCTGAGCATTTTTAAGATCGATTCAATCACATTTTAAGTCGGTTTGACCGATCTTAAAAGTGTCCAACGACAGTTAACTGCCGCTGATGTAGTGAATGAGCAATTTCATAAATGAAAAATTACTTTAAAAAAATTAAAACTCCAAGAAGAAATGTACACAACTTACCTCAACTCCAAATTGAAAAACAAAACCCATCAAAAACCCAAGTGGCATCCCAATAAGATAGTAGCAACCCAAGTCAATGTAGGCTACATATTTTTGCCACCCAGATCCAATGGCCACCCCTATTTGATATATTAATTGAAAGATATAAAAATATGCAATACATATTAGTTAAACACTCATTGTTAAAATCAAATAATTGAAAATTGGATGTAGAAGAAGTTGGATTATATAGTACCTGAGAGAACAGGTTGAACACTGTTGAGAAGAATGGTGAAGCCTAAGAGGGGTGATAACTTATTTACTTCTTCAATGACAAGTTCACTTGAAGTGAATAAATAGCCAATTTGTCTACGAAAGATCATAATTAAGAGCCAGAAGAAAACACTTAATATAATTGATGTCACCACTGCCACTGCTGAAGCAAACTTTGCTGCTTCACCATTTCCTGCTCCTAGCTCGTTTGCTACCCTTACTCTGCACAATGTAAATAGTAGTATAGACGATAGGCAATATTTTAAAAATTGAGTCGAATAAAACGGTTCAATCGGTTGATCCTTAACCGATTTTTACAAATGCGTGAAAAACCAATGTAAATAGCGGTATAGACAATAAACAATGTTTTAAAAGTTGAGTTGAATAAAACGGTCCAATCGGTTTAACCTTAACCGATTTTTACAAACGCGTGAAAACCAATGTAAATAGTAGTATAGACGATAGACAACGTTTTAAAAAATAAGTCGAATAAAACAGTTCAATCGGCTGAACCTTAACAGATTTTTACAATAGTTCGATTATTTTGGTGGTTTCGTCATGGTTTTGTCTTGATTCAAGTAGTTTAAGACATATGAAGCATGATATTATGACTTCAATTTTTGTTGTTGTAAATGCACAAAAATAGTAGCAAAAGGGGAAAGTTAAGATGCATAATTACCCAGTTGCAGCAAGGAATCCGAGAGGAAACATCAACTCCCATATATTTAGGGTCAAGCTGCCACATCAAACAAAGCAACAATAAAAATAATAGAAAATTAGAACCAGAATAATATCCATATATGCACCTATATAGATATTCTCACTTGCTTACCATATGGTTAAAGCCTCTACAAATTTCTTTGCATTATGTAGATTTCCAGTCATCAACATGAGTACTTTGTCATACCAAACCTCCAAGCTGCAAAAGAATTTCCAACAGCTCATGATGAAAATACAATTGAAAAAGAGGACCATATAATAATTTAATCAATTATGTAAAGTTGCAAAAACATGAAATATACTTGAGACCCTTAAACTAAATGGTTGGGCTCAATAATTAAATGAGCTTCAATGAAGGTCAAATCGATCGGGAGTCTCTAGCTAAAATAATTAATAGTCAATTTTTTTTTTTTTTTAAGGAAGTCAGATTTTACTTATCTCCTGATCGAATTTTAGATTATTATGATCATAAAAGTGTGCTTGAATCCTTAATTTAATAGCAGGATTCGGAAAAATATGTCTGTAGACGCATTTTGAACAGTGACACTAATACTATTTTTTCTTTGTGAACACAATGCAATGACAATTAAGAAGTGAAAAATTGCTTATGAAAATAAAGAGAGTACCACAGCATAACCCCAGAAGCAGCAGAGAGTTTAGTAAACTCCCAAAGACCAAAGAAAGCCTCCATAGAAAAACCAGTCCAAGTTAAGGGACAACCACCCGAAACAGCATACCCAAAAAAACCAAACACCAAAACCAACCAAGCCACATTTCCAGAAGCAACAAGAGCAATAACACCAAGCTTAAACTTCACAACAACCAACCAACAAAGAAAAACATGAACCAATAAAGCAACAAGAGAAACCCAACCAATGATGTTATTCTTGAGCTGACTTTGCAAGAAGAAATAAAGAGGAAAAAAGAATGCATAAGTCAAGTGAGTTGGTATTAGCCACATTGAAATCACTCCAGCTAGCTCAGATATCTCTTGTGGTTGTCCAAAAAAGTTTAAGATTGGTGTTGCAAAGATGAAAAGAGGTAAAAGGAGAATTCCTGTGATGAAAAGAACGATCCATGAACGTTGCATGTAAATTCCTAACATGTTGAATTGTTTGGCTCCAAATGCTTGTCCACATAGAGTTTCCAAAGCGCTTGACATACCCAACTGATGCAAAAACAAAATGTTATTTACTTGTTTAGTACCAATTACCAAGCAAAATATTGTCATCAAAATCATCATTACCAATAGAAGAAATACATCAAAGTAAATGGATGACATGACATGTACAAAATTAATTTTCAAATCAAAGTAACTACAATCTCTTAGTAGTATTCTATTTTTTATTTTTTTAATTAAAGAACAGTAGTATTAGAATCTAATAACAAAATAAAAAATACTTTGTATTAATTGTGTGTTTGGTTTTAGAGAAAACAATAATAAAATTTGGATTTGCCAATTGTGAAAGGTACTTTTTTTTGTGAAAATATAAATATTTGTTTTCGTTTTGTTAAACTAAGATATTCCCGCGTGTAAATGCAGAAATTAATCTATCAAGGTAGTTGAGATCTATTTGAGAGGTTAATATATCATCCATAACTTCATAAAAAAATTCACATTAATTTGTTTGGTGTTTGATTTTAAATTTCACATATGTTAGGCACACCTCAATACCAAAACACAAATATAAATCATTTTATGTCAAACTCAATTTTAAGTAAATCATTTTTTTTAACACCAATTTCATTCAAAATTGATTATATTGTCAAACACTCATCTAATCACATATACTCAAACTATTCTCTAACAACGATCATATAACACAAGAAAATGTTGAGATTCATCTATTTCTCTTGCAAATTAAAACCAAAATGAAAACATGAACTTTACCATGATGCCCAAGTCGAGGCCCAAAATGAGATTCATAGCAATGGAAGTAGCAGCCAACTCCATGTCACCTAGGTGACCAGCAAAGACTTGAGTGATGACTAACATGCTATAGTTTGAAACACGGTTGAAGATTGCAGGACCTGCTATGTGCCATAGCTTCTTGGACTCCTTCCAAACCCTTCTTCCCAAAGGCTCATTTTCATGTTCATCAACATTATTTTTCAACAATGGAGTTTTTGCTTCCACTAATGCTTCTGATGCTTCCACGTTTGACATTCTTTTGGACAAAATACAGTGTCAGTATATAATGGACTCAATCACTGTTAACTATCTGAAATTTGACAACATTAGGAGAAAGGATACATGCAAAAAAACTTGACAATTTCTTAGTACAATTTTTTTTTATAATAACCATAGAGACATAACCCACAAGTAATGAAAGGATACTTCACCTGCGGCTCTAATGTGTTTTTCCCTTCTGTCTACAAGAAAAATTATAGTAGTCTCTCTGTTCCTCAGAATCACTCTTGATGAGGTTGTTTTTAAGAACAACTCATTTGCTCGAAGGTTATTGTTAGATTTTAACTATTATAAATTTTAATTAGGAGCTAAAAAATACATCGTATTAAATAGATTTCTATTTAATGGGCTGAAAAAATTAACCCACTTGATTTTTTTTTTTGGAGAGATAACCCACTTGAATATGTTTAGTGAGGTTGGTTTGGAACCTTAGTTCCGTTTTTCTCAAGATATTAGATTCAATTTTATTTAGTGTTAATTTTGGTGAGTTATTTTATTTAGAGTTTGTTTGTTGTCTGTAAATGAGTCTTTCACAAGAAGACAATGAGATTTTGCCATTAAAATTAGTCGGTTCATGGATCGGATACCGAGTTTTAAAAAATATAAAAAGAAAAAAATTAAACAATATTCTAATTCGGCCATTTTGACTATTGATATTTTAAAATTATGCTTTTGACTTCTAATAAAAAAATTATCTTTTAATTAATATTTTAGTCAAACAATGACACTATATGACTAAATTAATTACGGATATTTTTTGTAAAAATATGGCTAATGCATTTGATAATTTGATATATTTATATTACGAAATACTATTTTTTTCAAATGGGTGTATATACATGATTTTACATTAAATAAATTTCTTCCTTTCGAAACAGGAAAAAAATATAAATAATTTTCTTACTTATAATATTAATCGTTTTTTTAAGAGGTTGATTATATATATTTTTTGACAGCTTGATTTCTTAATAATAAGATACTACTATAATATTGCCTCAAAAAAAAAAGATACTACTATAATATAATTTTTTTAATGAAAACTATAATATAATTTCTTACATAATATAGCTGCTGATTGATGCAATGATTAAATTACTATTTCCACTAAAATGTGTTCATTGAACATTAGCAAAAAAAAAAAAAGTTGTTCATTGAACCGATTACAAATGTCCATGAAAATTTCTTTTTAACAAAAAAATGTCCATGAGCTTACAGCACAGCAGACCTTGCATATATTATGCATTGTCACAATCATTCGTTTCCGCACACCACAAAAAAAAAGACTAATTTAAAAAAAAAATGTTTTTTTTAAAGAAAAAGAAGAAATGGTTGGAGACTAGTTTCGGAAAAATAAAATAAGAAAAAATGACAGACTGTACAAAAATATTTAAAACAAATTCCTTATATATTTTTTTTGGAAGGAAAAGAAATTCCTTATTATACTTTCTCATTTTGTACTTTTAAAAAAAAATTAATTTTGTCCCCATGAGCTTAGCTCACTTGGTAAGGGATAATGCATTATGTATGTAGGGGTCGGGGTTTGAACCCCGAACACCCCACTATTTCACCTTTAAGGTGAATTTCTCCAGCCGCTAGAATTGTAGGTACTTTTTGTTTTTACAAATAATTGTAGGCACTTCTCTCGGCTAAAATTTGAAATTTGGTTCATCATATTGCAAGAGTATAATCCCTTTTATTACATACAATCCACATTCACCAACAAAAAAATATAAAATCCACATTGTATGTACCTTTTAATTTTTTTTTTATAAGGCAAGAGCAAAATGACATCAAATAGAGTAGTGTCCAACTAAGTTGGTATCCTGCCCTAATCTGTTGTCAATTGCTCATATATACTATTAAAAAAAAGGAAAAATTGCATAAAAACTGGGGGGATATAAAAAATGTGTAAATAAATTAACATATCATTTGTCATTGTGAGTGTAACTTAGTTAGTTGGGACATTGCATGATATATGCTGAAGTCAAAGTTCGGGTTCAAATCCTGAACACCCACTAATCCACCTTAAGAGATAAATTTTTAGTCACTAACTAATTGACCAAACGAAATTACGATAGAAAATTCGAATAGTTAATTTTTTTTCAATTAAAAAAAAGTAGAGTTATGAGAATTAGTGTGGTTGGTCACATGGATCAAACGACATTATAATGCTCTACTATGGATCAAACAACATTTTTCTAGGTCTTTCTCTGTCTCTAGTGATTTTATTACCCTCCATTTGACCAAATTTCCTTACTATATAATTTATGCATTTTCTCTCTATATGCCCGAACCACCTAAGCGTAGTTTCCATGTTCTTTACTAATAGAGGGTATACCCCAACTCTTTCTTTAATGTTGTCATTTTTAATCATATATCATCTTCTCTTACGACACATTCAACACAATATCTCAATCATCTCTGATACGCTTAATTTACTTTCTTGGTTTTTGACATCCCAACAGTTTGCCTCCTACAACATCATCGGTCTTACAACTGCTCGATAGAACTTCACCTCCAACTTGAGTGGTACTTTCTTATCACATAAAACACTTGAGGGTCCTCATCCATTTCTTCTATTTCTCTGTCGTTTTGTACTATGGAGCGAAGTTATTTAAACTTGTGTAGCTTATGGTATGATGTGATCTCCATATTTCACCTCTAAGTTAAAAATGTTTCATCTCTTGCTAAAATTATATTCTATATACTCAGTTTTACTTCTGCTCATGCAAAATATATTCGTCTCTAAGGCTTGTTTCCAACCTCGCATTTAATTTCTCCCTCAACTTTCCAAGTAGAACTATATTATCTGCAAGAAAAACATACATCTCGGTGCTAGCTCTTGCGTGTGTTACGTAAGTACATCCAAAGGTAGTGTAAAAAGATGAGGGTTCAGGATTGAAACTTTGGGGGACGTTATTGGTATCGGGAAATCGTCAGTGTCTCCATCAAGTGTCATCACATTATTCTATATACTCCCTTATACACATTCTTGACAACTTGAATATAAGCAATACTAACCCCTTTCTTCTCTATGCATTTCCACAAAAGCTTTCCAGACACTCTATTATATGCCTAATCAAAATCAATGAAAACTAAGTTCATGTCGATTTAATCCATCTAATACCGCTCCATCACACATTATAGTATAACTACTTTCATTGTCGACCTCCCAGACATAAAACCAAATTGATTATCAGTAACTTGCGTCTCTTTTCTTATATTCCGTTCAATCATTTTTTCCATAACTTGATGCTATGATGACTCATAAATTTAACCCCCTTATAAATTGCATAGTTTTGCATATCCTTCTTGTTCTTGTAGATTGAAATTAAAGCGCTTTTTCTACACTCATCCGACATTTTCTTTGATCTCACAATTTTGTTGAAAAGTATAGTATAGTCATCCAATGCTCAACAACCTTGTAATTACTCATCATTTTAAATGTTTCTCTTAACTCATGTTCTTGAGTCCAAAGATATTGGTTATAACTTTGATCCTCGTCTTTAATTTTTAGCATGTTAGTGTCCGATAAGATCTCATATTCATCATTAAATAAGTAGTAGAAATATTTCTTTCATATATCCTTTATATCTTTTATTTGAACCAAAACTTTATCTTCTTCATCTTTAATAAACTTCACTTGATATGATGTACATGGAGCTTAGGATGCTATGGAAGTCAAAGAGTTGTCCTTGAAAACATTTATGAATTGGAATAAGTTATGATATGGGCCAAGTGTATAAAGTAATTAAGAAATGGCCAAGACCGTGAATGGGCCTGACTTAGGTTTACGTTTTCTACCCTATAACCTTCTCACACACCTATTTTTTATTTTTTTTACAAAATTGTTTATGAGGTTTCAGATTATATAATCTGAACACATTTTGGATGTGTTAGGATTATATAATCTAAAATATGCTTATATATAAGTAACAATCAAAATCTCTCTCATTTCAACCGTTGCGAATTTCTATTTTAAAAACAATAAAAACAAAGCAACAAAAATGATAAATCAAGTCAAATAAAATAAAAAAATATATAAAAATACCACCAAATTTTTTTAAAAATCAAATAAAACTAATTCAATTTTTTTCGAATTTTTCTGAGAATTTGAAAAAATAAAATAAAAAATGAGTCTAAACGATGAAATTTTGGATTTTGAGGGGCGTAGTCTTGTAAAAAAAAGTGACCTAAATCAGAAGGATATGAGTTAGTAAGATTAATATGGTCCTTAAACTGACTATCCATGTTACAAATAGGCCAGACTCCGAATTTATGTTGATAGAGTTCGAATTATATAATCTGAACACTTTTTTCCGTGAATAAGGGTGCTTAAGGGGTGTTCGTATTCCATAATCCGGAAAAGAAAAAAAATATGGAACGCACCTTGTTTTGTGAAAAACTCATTTTTCCACCAAAAAACAAAGGGAAAACTAAATTCGAATTATAAAATCCAAAAATCATATAAGCATTTTTGTCAAAAAATAAGGCGAGCGGGAAATAGATAGGGTGAAAAAAGTAATACTCACAAATAAAAGGTAATGCAACAATAGGAGAAAAGTAGATTTGTGAGTTGTAATTCACACTTCAAGAGTTAAAAATAGAAAATCACTCGATAACAATCCATCAATAAATAAGAGTCGTCCTTGAGATTTCTTACTCTCTAGTGTCGGGACTCAACCAAGTGACCTCTTGGAAAACAGAAGAGATTTCTTACTCTAAAAGATGCTTTTAGTGTTCTCATCATGTTCCTCGTGATAAAAAAATGGACTAAACATATTCGACTACCACCAATTACATGTCATCTTACGTTATTTTTAATATATTTTTCAGTCATTTTAGTTATGATTTGACCCAAATTAGATGAGTTTTAGTTTGCCTATGGTTTAATGAACATTTTGTAATATTTTCATAAACGCACATATGTACATACATACGTACATACAAAAAATTACAAAGTAATTAGTGGTGGTTTTGAAGTGTTGCAATGTTTAATGCACAATAGTTGGTCGTTTTAGAATTGCCGCAAAACATGCTCGCGACACTAAGATCTACAACGATTGTTGAGTTATCGCAATGTCAAGTTTGCGGTGATTATAACCGCAACAAAATGTATTTTTGTTGTAGTGTTTGAAGTTGTGGGTCATCCTTGCTAGGGGCTTAAAATTCTTCAAGCTAAATGAATTTCACCTCCCTGCAGTTGAACTAAAGTAGACACGTATAACGCAACAAAAGGTTCTCTTGGTCTTACAAGTGGTGGTGGACTGGTGCCATTTTTAGAGAACGTAGTGGTGCGATTAATGATTGTTTTGCTATCTATTTAGGAGTCTCTCAGGCCCTTCACGTGGAACTTTAGGCCATTATGTTAACTATTCGAGATTTACCGATGACATATTTGATGAGGTTAAGAAACACATGTAAAAGAAGAAAAGTTTCGGGTTAACTGCTGAATTATAAATGGAACCGGTGGCAGTTAACTGTGAGGAATTTAATATATTCTATTTTGGCTTGTTCAAAAAAAAAAGTTAACTGCCGAGGAATCCATCGGCAATTAACTGCCGATACGTATTGATACAAATCTGCCAGAAGCTCTCTCATCCATTATTACTCTCAAAATCTCGCACAATTTCTCCAATCTGTCTCAAAAACTCTCTAAAAACCCCAACCAAATTTATTCAACAAAATCACAAGTAAGTAAATCATAGTGCCATTAACTTACATTTTAGTTGTTATAATTGTTTTTTTTTTTTTGTAGTTTTTGAAAAGATTGAGTAATTTTAATTTTTTTTAGTTTTTGAGTAGATTTATATGTTATAATTCATTTTTATAGTAGATGTAAGTAGATTAATTTAATTAAAATGTTTGCATGATGTTTATGTTATACTTTAGAATTTTATGGTTATTTTTAATTTTGGTGTTTTATATTTATTTTTTTTATTTTAGTTTTTAAGTAGATTTACATGTAAGAGTATATTTATTTTAAGAGTAGATATAAGTTGAATAATTTTGTTATATTTTTTGCATTTTTATGTTTTTTTTTTAGAGTAAAACATTTTAGTGTAATTTTTATGATTTTTAGGGTTTATGTATAATTTTCACTCCAAGTGTTTGATGAAATATTTGAATGAGTTTTTCATTAATTGCTTTTAATTTCTTATTGTGCAGATTTGAAACAATGACCGATATGTTCGACGTTCATGCACAATTCAACGGTGGAGAACCTCAGAGGTTAAAGGTACGACACCTTTGTGTCAAGTTAAGAGGTATTAAGGATCAACTGAATAAATTCAACCAATGAGTCAACCCTGGAGACACAAGGAGGGTGGAATACGTTCAGTATAAACGTCCAACGCTCGACGATGGGAGAATATCATTCAGTTGGGTGGAATTAAAGAACGACGATAACGCGAGGAGCATGTTTTGGGAGCACAACATGTTCCAGTGGATATATATGTGTGTAACGTTTCTGAGATCAACTAAAGATATTATCAACAGTTTGATTCCGCCAGAAGATCGTCATTAGGTAGGGAATGCACCTCCAACTACAACAATTGTCTTACTCTGAAATGGGGTAATTCAAACTTGTTAAACTACAGGTCCCAAACATTCACCCGACAGTTCTATTGTTCCTTTCAAAAGAATAAATTCTTGTTAGGCTGGTTTAAATGAAGGTATTGAAGTGTCAAGGAATGCACCTCATTATTTTGACACTTGAATACCATCATTTAAACCAAGCCTAACAAGAATTTAATCTTTTGAATGTAACAATAATACTTATGGGTTCATGCCTGAGAGCTGGTGTTTAGCAAGTTTGAATTTACCCATTTCCGAGGTAACACAATTGTTGTAGTTGGAAGACTCTACCAGAATGTAATGTAATGTAATGATATGACGTATTTAGGAACTTTATGTAATGTAATGTAACCTTTATTCGAAATTATTCAATCCGTTACTTTATTTAAAATTATTCAATACGAGACTTTAATCGAAATTATTCAATACACGACTTTAATCGAAATTATTCAATACACGATTTCGCTTTGAATTTAATAAATACACAGTTTCGCTTCAAATTTAATCAATACGCAATTTCGCTTCAAATTTATTCAAAATCTTCAAGTTTATTCAAGATTATTCAATAACAAAATTATTCAATAACAAAATGTTCCAATATTATTCAAGATTATTACAAGTCATTACATTATTTAATCATCTCTCTCGTCGCTTATCTCAATTGGGTTGTCCTCGACAGTCCCTGGGGCACCTTCTTTTGGTTGAGGACCAAAATAGCATATCCTCCCGCTCCTCCTCAGCCTGGACTGATTGTACACTTGCACCTTCGTACTCTTCTTTTTTACGGAACCATCACATTCGATTATGTGTCATGTCATAGGTGATTTTGCTTTCTTCTTGTCATCATCCTCGTTTTTGTTCAACTGAACCTATTTCTGATTCTGATTTTGAGACATTACTACATAGAGAAATTAGTGATCAAAACCTAAACTAAACAACAATGCCATAAAATCATAGAATCAAAACCTAAACCTAAACTATCATATAAAATAAATAAAATTAATAAAACTTCTATAACAATTATAACAATCTAAACCTAAATCTAAACAATTCTAACCTAAACCTAAACTATCATAAAATCATAAAATCAAAACCTAAACCTAACAATTCTACAACAATTCATCAAAACCTAAACTTAAACTATCATAAAATCATAAAATCAATAAAACCTCTATAATCGAAATTTAACCAAAAAACTAACAATTCAATCACAAAACAACAATGCAATAAGATTCAAAAAGCTTACTTGATTTTGTGTTGGAAATTGGCTTGGAATGACTTGGAATGACTGAAAATCGCACCTAAGAGAATGAAAAACGCAACAATGGAGTTTTGAAAATTCCTATGTCTGTTCTGTTCTTATAACAGATCATCGGCAGTTAACTGCTGAAGTTTTCCTCGGCAGTTAACTGCCGCCGGTTTCATAATTCGACAGTTAACTACCGCCAGAGCTTTTCGTCTTTTACATGTATTTTTCAGCCTTATCAAATGTATATACAACAATTTTCTAACTATTCAAGTGGCTTTTGAGAATGGTTGAAATGACCTTTAGTTAGAGTGTGGTTCTTCATTAGTCATTCAATCTTTCTCTTCTCCTACAATTGTTCCTTGAAGTTCCACGTTAAATGATGCAGTTATTTTCATTTAATTTCTTTCTTTCAATTTAAAGTCTAGCATATTTACAGAGAATATGATTCTTATGTAGATAAGTTGACTTTTTTTTATGTTAGTTGTAGACGTTTCACTCAAAGATAAATCTTATATACTACAAAGTTTTATATAAAACACGTCAGTGTATGAGTGATAACAATAATAACATCCCTAAAAAAAAAAAACATAATTCCTCTAAAAAAAAATAATAGTAATTATTACTAAGAAAAAATTATGCTATTTTATATTAAAACAACTAAAGACATTAAAATAACGTGTCTTTCTATTTTAAAATTATTGTATTTTTTTTCATGTTAACGCAATCAAACACATCTTTATGTGTGGCCAATTACAGTATTCAACTATTTACCTATTATACCTCTGTGTATTTATTTTTTCACAAATAAAATTATTAATAAATTTTATATGGAGACGATATTTAATTTTTAATGGAACAAAACTAAAATTATTTCAAAAAAAAAAAACTAAAATTATTCAATACTTAATTTACAATAAAATGATGATTAAGCGGGACATAAAAAAGTTCATAGTGTAGAAAGGAAAGGATAACATAAAAGAATAAACATAGTCTATATGGATATAAATGAATCCCTCTCAAAGAAGAGTAGATGTAATAGAAAAATGTGGAATAAAATAATAGTGCAAATTACTATCGGTCCAACAAGTAATTTTTTTGAATATAAGAGATTTAATTCATTTCGGTTGTGACTGTCTTAGCAAAAGTTTCGGCAACCTCTTTCATTTGTCTCTCATTTACTTGTCTCTCAGTAAACTCAATCTAGAGTTTGCAAAATGTGAACAATGGATTCTACGACAATCTTGAAGGATAACTCCTAAATCGGAATAGTCCCCTCCCTTGCTGTGATAATTGAACACCATATTCTTAGAATCTAGTTCAAAATCTACATTGGTAAGGTGCAAATCTAGAACCCATTGCAAAACAGTGAGAAGGCAAAAGTTTCCACTATATCAAAGTCCAAAGTTGGCGAGAAAATCCATTTTAGCAAACACAAAGCATGTGTGTTCATCCCTTATGCAAATTTCTATACCAACATTGTTGAGTAGTGGTGAAACCTTATATTGGATTTTTTAAAAAGGCTTCCTGATTCATTAAAATTTATATTGGACTTATATAAAACTATAATTTACTTTTCGACGATGTATAATTATTTTTAAGAATGAATAATAGTAATTATATCCCTTCAGAAAAATAAGTAATTATATAGTTTGGGTGAATAAAGCCCGGTACAAATATTCCAATTCCTATCCATTTTGGTTACGAAGAGAAACACTAGCTTAGTTGTTGTTTTCGATCTGACCACTTTGTTATATGTAATTTTGCTTTCTCTGCCTGCAATTTTAGCCAACACAATGATCAAATAAAATTAGATTATCCAAATTCAAAACCAAAATACCACAAGTACAAAACCAAAGAATACAAAGAGATTGCACTAGTTATAATAAAATGTCAAATGTCAGTGTAAAACTCAATTGCATAGATGATACATATCTTTTAGATCTATATCATCACAAAACTAAATTTATAATGTTTAGGTACACAATGAATTACTTCTTTTAAAAAATAAAAAAAAATGATTTGACATTTTAGAGAGAAGTGTCTCTTTGTATATGTGTGCCTACTGCCTAAGCATCGCATAGTTGACCTTGTGACTATATAAGACTCTTTCTATCCTTTAGGGTTATCTTAACTTTGTTCTAAAAACATAAGTTAAATAATTTAAATATAAAATATATATGTATTTAAAATGACAAGTTTTAAACTTTAAAAAGTTGAATAAATAGATAGGTAGCTAGTTAAATTACCTCTTTATCCCAGTCACATCGAAGTGTAATCAAACACAAAATTAATGTTTGAGTTGCTGTTCCTCCAAAAATCATCCCTGCCCAGATTCCCTGATTGTTCAATTTCAATACCAATTAGTTTACATTCTAGTAAAAATACTAAATTAACACATTTCAGAAACTATGACAAAAAAGGAGTAAATAAAGAAGTTGAACATACCATAACACCTTGATCGAAGTACCAACCCATTAAAAATCCAAGAGGAACCCCAATCATATAGTAGCACCCTAAATTTATGTATGCAACATATGATTGCCACCCTGATCCAACAGCCACTCCTATTTTACATTGTCAACCAATCATAATCGTCAGATCATTAAAACGTTTCATAACTATTTTTAAAATCATGCATATATTTGAGATTAAATATTTGAATTTGAAATGTTAATTGTTAAGGTGATACCTGATAGAACTGGCTGAACACTGTTGAGAAGAATTGTGAATGCTAATAGAAGAGAAAGTTTGCTTACTTCATCAAGAACAGGTTTACTAGTAGAGAATATGTAACCAAATTTATCATGAAATATCATAATCAATATCCAGAAGAAAAGTCCAATTATTAATGATGTCACAACAGACACTATAGTAGCAAATTTTGCTCCTTTTCCATTTCCAGCTCCAAGCTCGTTCGCAACCCTCACTCTGCAATATTGCATTTTGCATTATTATTTTTTTGACAAAACATTGACTTGCATTATTACTTGTATTTTAATTTAGTTTGTATCACCATATAACTTTTTTTTCCCTTTAAAGACATTCATACAATTCTTAGAATATTATTCTATCAAAAAGAAAAAGAAAATTGTTAGGAAGTGTAAAAATTCAAGTTACAAACTAATTGAGTGATATACTCCCTAAAAAAGTATTATTTTCAATAAAAGTTTGTTTGAAAGATTTTAAAAAAGAAAAATATTTTAATTAGGTCATATGTTCCATCTTAAAGCTGTTAATCTTTCCGAATTCTCCTTATGCACATCTTGTGTTGAGGAGAACCTTTTGATTGGTTATAGATATTTTGGTTTGTTAAAAAAAAAATCTTGATCTCTCCTCAAGAGTGTGTATTATTAAAAGATTGAATCGCATTTTGATCCACCCCTAGAAACTAAACACTGCTTAACTAATTGTGACACACTCCTTAAAAAAAAATTGTGACACACTATTAAATAATATACTACTATATGATATATTCCTCAATAGGTATTCTTTGTAAAATAAAATATAAACAAAAATATTCAAAATATACCAAGTCTATTTGATTCAAATTTGACTTTATGAATATTTATATTTTATTCCAAATTGAGTAATCAATAAATTGGGTCATAGGATTAATTAAAAGTAGGTGAGGATTTTGTATAACATCATTAGGAGGGTGGAGAACAGAGTAGCACTCAATAATAGTAACATCATTAGGTCTTTTTCTGCTTCAAAAATTTATGGCTCTATTCATAAAGTCTGTTGTCTTTATTCTAGCAATACTATTTAATAGAAATCAAGTACTAGTGTTGAAATGTCAAATAAAATTGGTGGCTGTATGGAAACATATACGTGGCCGTCAAGTAAACCAATTAGTGACCAAAACAAATATTTATGCTTAGTCTTCCCATATGATTCACTTAACTTAACTCATAAAAGCTACACCAAATGGAATGTGACAGCCTCCAATATGGAGCCATCATAAAACTCAATAATAATATATATAGGTTTGTCCCGTTCACAAAAAGAAACCTAGAATATTTATTTTATAATAGTAAATTAAAGTTATTAACAAAGAAATGGGCAACACAAACACGTAAGAAATCATTGTCGTCTTATTTATATTATGAGGCTAAGGTAGTACTTTACTACCAAAATCTAGGGACTTCAAATCATAGAAAACCATTCATATTTTACTTAAATTATTCACAATATCTTTGTTTGACTAGGTACCAACATTTTTTTCTATGCTTACTATATATTATGTTTTTCTTTTTCAGGAAATATTATGTTTTTTTCAAAACCTTATTGGTAATTGATATTGATATATCGTCATAGATTCCGTGTGTTATTTGTATTTTTGCACGACGTACAAAAGTCTCAATCACCGCAATTTAATCTTGGCCTATATTTTTATTAGATAATTATTCGGTATGTCATGTTAATCATCCACCCAATGAGATTGTGCAAGTTTGATGAGACCTTCATTTTTTTTTATCTAGGAAGAAATTCAACAAGAAAAAAAACAAGAACTACAAAATTTAGAATAGCATGTTACCCTGTTGCAGCAAAGAATGCCAATGGAATCATCATTTCCAATCCATTTATGGTCATGCTGCCAAACAAAACATACTATGGATCAGCACAAAAATAATCATCAAGATAAAAACAAAAATTGTAAGTTGGAAAAATAGGCCATATGGACAATATTAAACATGGAAACACTCAATTTTAATCAATTTCCATTTTCTCGATCGACCCACAAAATAAACAATATTAAAAATTAAATTACCATATGGATAGAGCATCTACTGCAATCTCTGCATTTGGAAGATTCCCGGTCATTAATATCAGAATTCTATAATACCAATTCTCCAAACTGCAAACAGAAAAAATAAAATAAAAAATCAAAAAACACTAGAAACAAAACAAACATATATCGTTGAATAGACCAACTACATTAATTATTTAATAAACTTAAAAAAAAAAAAAAAAAAAAACTTACCATAGCATAACACCAGAAGCAGCAGAAAGTTTAACAAATTCCCAAAGCCCAGAAAAAGCCTCCATAGAAAACCCATTCCATGTCAAAGGACAACCACCCCAAACAGTGTAACAAAAAAGCCCTACAGTAAGGGCCCACCAAGAGAAATTCAAAGTAGCAGCAGTTCCAATTACACCAAATTGAAACTTAAACACAAACAACCAACTCACAAAAACATGAACCAAAAATGCAAACAAAGACACCCAAGCTATAGCAGCTGTTTTGAGCTGGCTTTGTAAGAATCTATTGAGAGGAAATTGAAATGCAAATCCAAAATGTAATGGTATCATCCACATTGAAACTTGTCCTGATAATACAGCTAAATCCTCTGGTTGGCCCAATAGTCTTAACACTGGTGTTGCAAAAAGGTAGATTGGTAAGAGAAAAATACAACATATGAATAGTACTATCCATGATCGTTGCATGTATACTCCTAACATGTAATATTGTTTTGCTCCATATGCTTGTCCACATAATGTTTCTAATGCACTTGCCATTCCCAACTGAAAAATCATAAAACAAAAATTGATTAGTTCAATAGTAGAAAAAAGCCGTAAGCCATGAGGATATGTTGAGGCGGTTAGCCGCGGGGTAAAATAGGAATTTTGATTATGTACAGTCGAAGGTTCTTGCATTCATACAATTAGTACATCGATAATCGTTGAATCGATATTAGACCTACTAGATTTTAAATTTGGTATTTTAGTTTTTTTTCAAATATTGAAATATAGGGATTATTTGATTTCGATCAAACGACCACTGATGTACTGATTGTGTGGCGGATTGCAGGGAACCCGAATTTTTCAAAGAATCTAACTATGGTGGATCATAAACAAATATACAAAAATAAAGCATAAATAAATGGATAGTTTAGCTCTTTATTTATTTGTGCTACGTTTTTGAAATGAAGTACTAGTATATTATAATGGAATAGTGTTATGTAAACGTACCAAGAGGCCAAAATCAAAGCCAACCACGACATTATTGGCTATGGAGATAGCTGCAAGTTCAAGGTCACCAAGATGACCAGCAAAGGCTTGAGTGATGACCAACATCATATAAGATGCAATACGGCTGAAAATTGCAGGGCCAACTATATGCCATAGCTTCTTTGATTCAATCCAAACCTTTCTTGTAAGATCTTGTTCTTCTTCTTCTTCATTTGTTGTTGAAAAATGATTTTGTGATAATAATGGAACTTTTGTTTCTCCTAATGGTGAAGCTAGTTCCTTGCTTGGCATAGCTAGCTAGGTCTTCGTGCGTGAAGCACGAGGGGTGGTAAAGTTTGTTTGGTTAATGAAAATCCCAAAAAAGTGAAGGAAAAAATAAAGATGAGAAGAATGAATGATTGAAAGGTTCTATTTCATTTCATTTGTGTAAAGTGGCTTTTAAAGGAAATTGGTTTTTGTCGGATTCTTAATTATGTTTGTCAAAAATTAAAATAAGGATTTCTTTTAATAAGATAAGTGTCATTGATTACGATCAGATACAAATTTTACTACTCTCTCCGTACTATAGTAATCACCACCCTGATCATTTCAACAACTTCCTAATAAAAATGAGTAAATATTATAGTACTAGTACGTGCATTCATAATTAAAAATAAATGAAAAAAGATATATCCAAATAAATGAAAAATATATTTTTTTAAAAATTTAAAATATATTAGAAAAATTTCTAGAAAATACATGCAGAAGTTATTAGAATAGTTAGATCATTCTTATGGTTCAGAAATCATATGGGTGGAGGGTGTGACTGTTTTGGAGATGATGAGTTACTTGTTTGTACGTTGCACAAAACACAAAGAACACAAACATAAAGATCCAAGAATCGCGAATATCTAAGTAGGGTCAAGACAGGGCAAAGAAAAGGCTGAGACTGTCACACAAACAAAGCCTTGCTTGCCTTGCCCTTGCCCATAGAGTCATTGCTTACGCACGTTACTTTTATATATAAATAAATAAATATAAAATATTATAATCTAGGGAACTTTTCTAGGGTACACTCATAAAGTGAGGTGTACCGGTACTCCTCCTTCATAATTTTATAAATTAACGATTATTTTTTATGTAATAAATAGTTATTTGTCAATATTTATATTTTATAGAATATCATTTCATAAGAAAAAAAAATATCATTTCATTGTTTATAAGAATCATAGTAATTTTTTTTTACATATTATCGTAAAAAATAATGAATGTTCTCAATTATGAGTGATAAAAATTCAAAAAATAATAATTTTATTTTGTTGACATTTTTGATGAATAAGATTTAGTTATTATAATTATAAATGATAAAAAATAATATTTTTCTTCAAAAAACAACTCATTTAACTATTAATTTAAAGAGTGAATGTACCGGTACACTCAAACATATTTGGTGTACCATAGAATTTGCCTATAATCTATGCCCCGTCAACAATTGTAAACAACTTGCTTGATTACGAATAATACTCTGCACACTCTTTAAGAATTTTAAATTAAGAAAATTATTTTAACAGTGTTAAATATTTTAGTTTTCAATTCATTGAATACGTTGTGTCGTATAAAATTTATAATTTAAGATTTTTAAAAAGTGTATTGAAAATACTCGTTGGCTTTTCTATTAAATTCTTAATAGAAAACTAGACTAAATAATATTTTTGGGTTCTTTAAATTTTACATTTGTATTAGATTAATGCTTTAGAGTTTTTAAATTTTAAATTGATATTTTAAGTCATACAACGTTACCTTTCTTCATTCAACTATTCTAAGAGATGCTTATGTGTGTGTTAATCGATGACATGGTAAGTACAAATCATTAAAAAAAAAACGGAGAGGACTTTATTATTTCATTTTTGTTAAAAAAAAAAGTAAAACATTAACATCTCATTTTTTAGGGTTTTCTATGATCTTCATATACATCAAGATTCACAATCTTCTCTCCATTTTCAAAGTTAAACCCACTAAAAAAAAATCATCGAAAGGGAAAAGTGTATGAATTTAATCCCTTCATCTCTTGTAGATATTGCCATCTGCGACCACAACGACGAGGAGAATGTGACACATCTATGTGTTGAACATAAACTTCACGATGGTGAAGGATATATCCAATAGTTTCTTCCATAGTTTTAAAATTCGGCTCGGTCCGGCCGGTCGGACTGGTCGGACCGTGAACCGGTGGTTAGGCCGGTTCGAGCCAACATTTGGATCGGTCATGCAGTTGACTCGGCCGGAACCGGTCAAAATCGGTAAAAACTGGTGACTCGGCCGAGTTTTTGGTCTGACCGGTTCTCTATTTTTTTATTTTTTTTTTGCTTTTACCTTTACAAAAACGACGTGGTTTTGGATTTT
>Ga0315914_1002689_pt1 | contig 27166 bp, 9 predicted proteins | sample MpolenodulesMG_FD_203920 | JGI IMG/M metagenome (GOLD analysis project Ga0315914, IMG submission 203920) | Medicago polymorpha root nodule microbial communities from Los Angeles, California, United States - elongated nodules | ecosystem: Host-associated > Plants > Roots > Nodule | place: USA...
TCCGTGTGAAGTGTCACGAAACAAAGTTGACTTTCATTTTTTTTTTACTACAAATTGATAGACCGGTTATATTCTTTAGATATTCGATTGTTTACCATATACGTGAATTTCGTACGTGTTTAGATTGATGATAAAATTGACAAAATTATATAATTACTGTAATTTTAACAAAAACTACACTTTCTTCTACAAAATTACGGTATAGATTATATTTCCTTTATGTTGTCATAAAAAGTGTACATATAATTAAGGGATTTTGACATTTTATAAAAAAAATAAAAAATATGGTAGCTCATAATTTAATTTCATCAAATTGATTTCTAAGAGACATGTCTGATGTCTCCACTCCAACCACCATCAATAATTTGTTTCTCTCTAATTTGACACTATTCAGGATAATAGGGAAGATTTCAAAAATACTAAATATATATTTATTCAAATATGTAACTTTATAAACAATTAATAGATTTAATGTCATTTTTAAATTAATATTTCTATTTTTTTATTCCTTTATCAGCTTGGATTGTGAGCTTCACTTTGACTTCTAATACACGATTTCTTGTTAATAACGAATCACGTATATAAATTATTATTTTTGTTTTTTTCTTGTTAATAACAATCATGTATATGAATTATTATTTTTGTTTTATTTTATTTTTATCCTTAGGTAACGTCATGATAGTGCTATATCATTATGACATCTTGTCCTTTCCTATAATTAACCAAAAATGGGTAACACTTGATAAACACAACCAAACATAACCAAACTCTTGATCACATTATTTTTGTTTCATTGAGAATATAAACCTCTTCTCTAACTAATTTGCACACATCACATGAATTAAATCATTTCTTAACTTATAAACTCTCCTCTCTTGCTTAGCACATAAACTCTTCTCAATATATCATGGAAATCCTTCAAGTCACCAAGGACAGGATAGTGCAAAGTTCCAAGAGATTCACAACATTCTTTGTTGTAATTTTCATAGTATTTCCTGTTGTAATCATTGTTAACTTGATGTACTCAAACACAAGCTTCTCTCTCTTTGAGGAGTTTACAAAAGGCAAGGTGCTACTTGTTGGAGAAATTGAAAATGTTAAGAACATTACAAATGTCACAACCCATGGTGGAAGAGTCCATAAAATATCATATGGTGATAGCATAAAAGGAGACTTTACCAATATCAACAATAATACCATGTCAAAGGTATGTCTTATTTGATCAATCTGCAAAATTTATCTTGTGAACTAATCATAGCACAAAAATGATTATCTCCAAATTTGTTATAGCATTAATATCTCTACATTTATCTTCACATAATCTACATATATATGTATTGCAGCACCCTACTATCAAATATACAAAAATCACGTTGTTTTTTCATTATGTGTCACACCCATTTTTATGAGAAATGATATTTGTTCAACCATTTTGTAACAACTTTTGTGACAACTTTCTTTCTCATGTTTAAATATGTTTTTACTTTATTTCTCTATGAGAAATGATATTTGTACAACTATTTTATAACAACTTTTGTGATAACTTTCTTTCTCATACTCACATTATAATTTTACTTTTTCTCTCTATTACTTTGATTTTTGTGCAAACACATGATTTTCTTTGTAAGAATATGGTTGTCCATCTGGTTGTCAAACAAATGGATGTTCAAATAACACTACCTTTTCTCCATTGCTTTGATTTTCTTGCCAAAACCTAATTTTTCTTTGTAAATTTATGTTTGTCAAATAAGTTGTATCAAATGGTTGTTCAAATAACACACCTCCATTTTTATATAGGTTTGTTTATTCGTAGGCCTCTGAATATGATAATTTCTAAATACATCTTTAAACTATAAAAATTGTAATTAAATCCCCAAATTTGTTAGCTATTTGTAATTAGTCCCTCAAACTAATTCTTTTAATTAGGTCCCTAGACTTTTAAATAATTATACAAACTAGTTAAAAGTTTAGGACTTCATTATATTATTTTAAAGTTAAGAAGGGGCATAATGAAAAATGATTTATAAGTTCAAGGATTCAATTAATAAAACTAGAGATCTAATTTAATATTTTTGACAAATTCAAAGACTCACTCACTTTCTTTTTTTTCTAGTTTAAGAACCAATTTAAAAATTATCAAATTGTTCAAGACCCCATACGGTAATTAAAAGTGTATACATTAAACTTACTTTTGTTAGTTAATAAAAAAAAAAATTATTTTTGTTCTAGTTTGTCCAAAACTCACTATTTTCTTAATGTACTTGTCAAATTCAAGGTGCATGGGAAAATTCAAAATGCTACTACAACAACTGAAGAAAGACCAGCTACAGCAACAGGTTTGTAAATCAAAACCATGATATTTCCATTCAGCTCGCAATCATAGATATTTTTTAAAAAAAATCTTGATGATTAGTATAATAATTTTTGGGACTTTTTCTATCTCTCTCAAATCTACAGGTTTGAAGAATGACTCAATGACAAGTTCCACAAATGATCCAACTCTACATACTCCAATCCATAATGACAAAGAAAAACTGCTTGATGGACTCTTAGCTTCTGAATTTTATGATGCCTCATGCATAAGCAGGTTACAATCTCATTTATATCGCAAAGTTTCACCTCATAAACCTTCTTCATATTTAATATCGAAACTACGCAACTATGAAGAAATTCATAGAAGGTGTGGACCTAATGGTAAGGATTACCACAAAAGCATGAGAAAGATTCTAAATTCTAAGAACATTAAGGGTGATGCTTCGATGTGCAAATACCTTATTTGGACACCGGCTAATGGTTTAGGAAACCAAATGGTTAGCATGGCTGCAACATTTCTGTATGCTATCCTCACAAACCGTGTGATGCTCGTAAGATTCAGGAGAGACAAACAAGGTATATTTTGTGAGCCGTTTTTGAGTTCAACTTGGTTGTTACCAGAAAAGTCTCCTTTTTGGAATGAAAATCATGTTGAAACATATCAAAGTTTGATAGAGAAGGAAAAAGCTAACAATAATTCAAAATTGGATTTGCCATCATCATTATTTCTCAATCTACAATACCGACCAAACTTACATGAGAAATTTTTTCACTGTGATGATAGTCAAGCTCTTATCATTAAGGTTCCTTTGTTAATTTTGCAATCAGATCAATATTTTGTACCTTCTCTTTTCATGACACCTTTTTTCAACAAGGAACTTGAAAAAATGTTCGTTGAAAAGGACACGGTTTTTCACCATTTAGGACGCTACCTTTTCCACCCTTCGAATGAAGCGTGGAGACTAATCACAAATTTCTATCAAGCACACTTAGCTAAAGCAGATGAGAAGATAGGCCTTCAAATAAGAGTGTTCAATCCTATTTCAACTCCACAAGAAGCAATTATGAATCTAGTTTTAAATTGCACCATTCACAATAAGTTACTACCAAAAGTACTTGGTATGAAAAATTCAATGTCTACTTCTAGCGACAAAAACAAAGCGATTGTGAAGGTTGTTCTTGTTGCGTCTTTATATCCAGAATACGGTGATAATTTAAAGACGATGTATACGAATAAATCAACTTCTTCAGGGGAAGTAATAGAAGTTCATCAAGCAAGTGGTGAAGAGCAACAAAAATTTAATGATAATAAGCATAATATGAAGGCTTGGGTTGATATGTATCTACTAAGTTTATCTGATGTGTTGGTTACTACTTCTTTGTCTACTTTTGGATATGTTGCTCAAGGCTTGGGAAATTTGAGGCCATGGCTTCTATACAAGATAATAAGTAATGACACTCATTTTCCAGCTTGTGAAAGAGAGTTCTCAATGGAGCCATGTTATCATGCTCCTCCTAAGCATTACTGTAGTGGAAAGCCTATAAAAGATTTTGCTTCTTCTTTCATTTATATGAGGAAATGTAAGGATTATTGGTTTGGTGTAAAGTTGGTTAGTGATATAAATAGTTAGAGATGTTTCATGGGCAATGTAATTATCATGCAACTCTGTCCATATTAGTGGCTTATAATAAAAGATCCAAAATTGAGTCAACTTTGAAGCAGTCCCATTGGAATGTTCTAAAACATGTAAATGCAATTAATAGATGGTAATTGAAATCATTTTGTATACAACTCTAGGAGCTTGATAACTCATAATTCTAACTTTTTTTATGCTTTGTTTTACTTGTTATTTTGGTCACCTTGTTGAGTTTTTAGGACCTTTTTACTACTATTTGTTTATTTTCTGTCTATCGGAGTGATCATTGAGCCAATATTTAGAGCTAAAAGTGATGCATTCAAGCCATACAATATACATACGATGTTCAATAATGATGCAATATGGATGGTCATCTAATATAATATGGATCGTCAATAATGATGCACGAGTTTAATTAAAGACCTCCTTGGCTATAAATAGGCATGAGGCATACCTGAAAGATATCATATTTTCACTTGAAAAACTTACGAGTTTATACTTTTTAAATCTAATCCAAGTTCCTTTTATCTTTCTTCATAACCATTGCTTATTCGTGTTTTATAATTTAGACTGTCATGAGAGAGTGAGTAATCTATAGTAGTCTTGAGGTTTAGGGGGAATTCGATGATTGAATCCTTCTAAAACATTCACTCCACTTGTTATAACTTTGAGTTTTCAATTCTATATTTGTGTTTCGCACAATGTAGAGATATACACCGTAGACTTTATAATCTTAGATACTGATTAGTTAATGAAAATAAAGATTAATATCCAACTTACAAGATTGAACAAAATAATCTAACACGTGAGAATAGTACTTTAGGTTTATTTGAGATGTTTTAGGATGATTACTTTTTAATGGATCCACCAAGAGAATAGGAAGGGTCTTTGAATCAAGTTACAATTATGTATTTATACTAAAAGGAATCATTGAATATCAAAGTTCATCTCATCTTTGAAAACTCGATAGCAAAGCTGGGTGTCGAAAACGCAACCCTTAACCTATAAAACACTCACTTTACCACCCAACTATTTGCTTCATTTATTAATTAAATGCTTCTGCTAATTTATCTATACTATATGTAAAGAGAATAAAAGACTTTGGACTAACTTTTTCATAACCAATTATACCCTCAAACAAATTTTCCTATAATATTTATTGTAAAAAGACCAAAATTTATATTATATTTGCTATAATTTTTTTTGAAGGATTGTATTTGTTATATTATTGGTGTAAATAGATAAACATGATTCATGAGTTTGTTAGACCATCCACAATGGTGGGTGCGTCACCTATTTAGCACCAAATTACATAGGCACCCCCATTGTAGAGTATAACATATGAGTGCTTATAGAGGAGGGTGACTATAGAAACACTCTCTTTCTCTTCAATTTTCATGGGTCCCATTTAATAAACCTTAGTAAAATGAACAAATTTTGTTAAAAATGTAATGATATAGAGTTATTTGTGGGGCTAGTTAATAATTTCTTTTGAGGTGCTGGGTTGGAGAAAATTAGTGTTTATTAAGTATTATCGTAAAATTGATGATGTGGACATAGGGGACCCACTTAAGCACCCAATGTGGAGTGCTCTGTTGTGGATGGTCTTAAAAAATTTTAAGGAGAGTTTGTTGTAGTTTGAGAGTCACAAACATTTATATTTATAATTTTAATCGAAATCAAAATTTCATCAAAAACATCATTTATAATTTATAAATGTTAACACAATAAAAAGAGTGTCCATCATTCCAATAGTAAATAATAAACACATTATGCCTTACACAAAACAATTACAACACTGAATACATTCCGTCACTCAAAACAATATTCCTTCCAAAAAAAAAAACATTGAATATATTCCTTAAAAAACATTAAATAAAACACTGAATACATTCCTTCACTCAAAACAATTACAACACGGAATACATTCCTTCCCTCAAAACTTGTTTCTATTTGTTTTTTTTTTTACAAAGTATTTGTGTTGTTGTACATGTGAAAGTAGGGGCGGAACTAGCACAACACATGAAATTATTTTTTTTTAGAAAAAAATATTTTTTTTCTTTCTCAAGTGACAAAATTTCAGTCGCTAAGGTATGAAAATCGCTCGCTAATATATGTAGAAATAAAAATAGAGATTGAATAAAATATAAAAAAGCGATTGTTATGACAAACTTGTTTAGTCGCTAAATATAAAATATAAAAAGTCGATTATGTTTTTTTTTTAAGAGTAGCTAACCATTTTTTACAATATAATAAAATAAAATACGCGGGATACTGTTAGTAGGGTTTTGTGAATTGGGAGCGGGATGGGTTCAAGACCAGAGGCGGTAGCTCCACCGGAGATATTCTACGACGATGATACAGCACGGAAATATACCTCTAATTCCCGTAACATTGAAATTCAGGTTTTCCTTCTTCTTCTTCTCCTCAATTCAATTTCCTTCTACTTTTTTCTGTTAATTGATTTCTGATTTTTCGTGTTTGACAAAGGAATCAATGTCTGAGAGAGCACTTGAATTGCTCAATTTACCCAATGACGGTGTTCCTAAGTTACTCCTTGACATTGGTATGCTATTTCACTTTAGTCAGCTTAGTTGTTTTTATGGGACATAACAGACACCTGACACGACACTGACACCGACTCATTGATATAATTGATTATAATCATATGTATCAGTGTTGTATCAGACATGGACACGTGGCGAACATCATACACATTGTTGTCTATTTCTCATTCATTGTATAATTTCTATGATCTGTGAATGTTTGTTTTGTTTAGGTTGTGGATCAGGACTTAGCGGCGAGGTAATCACTGAGAGTGGACACCATTGGGTTGGTCTTGACATTGCACCCTCAATGCTTGGTATGTTTTCCTTTTCCTACTAATTTTGTTACTTACTTTACTTATTCATATCTATTTTGCTTATTTTTGTTTTCATAATTTTTTTGAAAAATAAAATCGTTAACTTGTATTGTAGATATTGCATTGGAGCGTGAGGTTGAGGGCGACCTTTTACTCGGTGACATGGGTCAGGTATACTGTTAAACCTGATTTCAGCAAATTGTTGTCAATCATAGATTTTGTGGAAAATAACAGTTTGTAGGAATTCTGTTATGCTATAGTGTTTATTATATGAGTGTTTATGTATAGGCTATTTCTATCTATATAATAAATTATAAAATCAAGACAAATTGTGTTCATATGAGCTATAAGTTATAAGCTAGCCTTGAGAACTAGTAGAAATAAGCTAAATTTGGTTTATGAAAACATGTCGTAAGCTTTTTGTCTGTTTCTATAAGTTCTTCCAAACAGTCTCACAAGTGCTTATGTCAGTAGATTAGCTCAAATAAGTCAATCCAACCAAATGCTTTGTTATTATGCTCTAATAAAGGCTATTAGTTTCCTTTTCCATGTTATTGATAAACATTAGTGTGCAGTCATGCTGCACCTGTCTATTCCTTGATAAAAATAATATGTTACAAAATTTATGCAGTTGCTTAAAAAGTCAGTATTTGATCAAGTAAACAATGGAAAAATTGTAAATATAGTAGTTTAAATGAAGGATAAATATAATTGGAAAACAAATACACCAAAACTTAATATCCCCTTTATATATTTAGGTTATAGATAACATCAAGACACATTCTCTCTATCTTTCTTACTACTTTATCTTTGGTTTCAGGGTTTAGGGCTTCGTTTTGGAATGTTTGATGGGGTCATCGGTATATCTACCATTCAGGTTTGCTTTTGATAAATGCAAAATTCAAACTACAAAAATTCATGCATGGTCACCGTGTTAAGAAGAATATACTCATAGCACCGATGAAATGAAACTCAATTAAAAAGAAATGCAATGAAAAGATATAAAACTTAGTGTTAAACTTTTAATTTCTAACAGCCAACGTCCCCATTTTGATCTGGGATAAGTCATCCTTTTCTACCAAGTTTTCTTGGTTTACTTGTCTGATTATCATTCCTGATTTTTTTTTTTTTTTGACTTGATAATGAAGTGGTTATGTAATGCTGATAAATCCTCTCACAACCCTCATCTAAGATTGAAGTATGCTCTTTTCCTTATCTATCATACTTTTTTTTACCAATGTATGTAAACCATATGGTAACTTGCTGCATTTTTCCTCGCTTCTTTACAATTTTTTTTTGTTCCTTTGTAGGGCTTTTTTTACATCCTTATACAAATGCTTGACAAATGGTGCTAGAGCAGTATTTCAAGTGTATCCGGAAAACGATGATCAACGTGAATTGCTTTCGAGTGCTGCAATGAAAGCTGGATTTAGTGGGGGTATAGTGGTGGATTATCGGGACAGGTATGAGTAATACTTACAAAGCCATTCGTTTCATCAAGAGTAATGTGCAGAGTTTGTGTTTTTTATTTCTTTTTTATTTTTACTGATATCAAAATAAAAGAATAATATTACTATTTGGGCTTAGGGCCTAGCTCAAGGGAGGACTGCCCATTGCTTATAGGCACTCTTTGTCTGCCTATCACTGGTTTTTTTTTTCTTTCTTATCTCAACAATTTTTGTGAGAACTGATGAAGGCTATAAACTCTCATATCGCTAAAGTATTTACACATTATCCATATTCAATACCGATAGCGTACGATCCCTTATTTGCCAATGCAAGGAGTATCCTCCAATTATGGTTATGTCTTAACTGATATAAAATGAAAGAATACTTTTACGATTTGGGCTTAGGGCGTAACTTAAGGGAGGACTAAGCAAGGCTTATAAGCACTCTTTGTTCTCCTATCACTGTTTTTTTGCTCAACATTTTTTGTGAGAACTGATGAAGGCTATAAACTCCCATATTGCTAAAGTATTTACATATTATCCATTTTTAATACTGACAGTGTATGATACCCCTGTATTCGAAGGAGTATCCTCCAATAATTTTTATCTTTTAACTGATATAAAATAAAGGCTTAATAGCAGTTTTGGACCCCTATGTTTTAAGAAGTTGTGATTTTGGCACCCTAACAAAATAAAATACACACGTGGCGTCCATGTCAGCTTTGACTTGGTCAAAATTGGTCTGGGGGGCCAAGACTGCAAAAGAGGCAATACTTAGGGGGCGGTTTTGTATTTTATTTTGTTAGAGGGCCAAAATTGTAACTTCTTGAAACATAGGGGGCCAAAACTGCTATTAAGCCTAAAATAAAAGAATATTACAATTTGGGTTTAGGGCGTAACTCAAGGGAGGACTACCCAATGTTTCTAAGCACTCTTTGTTCTCCTATCACTGTTTTTTTGCTATAAGAGGGGCACTGATCTAGGGGTATTAGTGGGATGGTGTACATGATATATGTGTTGATGGTGGTGATTGACTTGAATTGGCAGAATTGTCTCTTTATGAATTAGATGTAGGATTTATGCTTTTATGGATGGTGAGAATGAGATCTAAGTAATGTACTCCCTCAGTTTATGAGTGTCGTTTAAGGTTTTTACACACAAATTAAGAAATGTAATAATGGTGTCAAAAGACATGACAATTCTACTAAACTAACCTTTTTTTTTTACTATTGGTGTAATGCTTTGGAAGTGGTGTACACTCAATTAATTAGAGGGTGCAATTGGAAGTATAATAATAGTTCTACATTGAAAAGTGCAAGTGAGATTCATTTTGAAACAATTTTTTCTTGGCTTACTACCAAAAAAAACAATTTTTTTTTGCTAAATCGACACTCATTTTGAAACAGAGGGAGTATATAGTATTAGAAAACAGGGAGTAACTAGTAAGCAATTGAATTGAATCTAAGACTTAATTTTGTGAACTTCTTTTATTGGTATATGGTTACGTAAGAGAATACTCTTGTTGCATATTTATAAGTAATATATTTTTTATATGGATGTAAGGGAATGATGTGTATGAGCTTTTCTGTTATCATCCCGATCTATGCTGTTAATAGCAGCCGTGGGCGACGTGGAACAGTGGCTAGCCTCTGCCACACACAGCGAACCTGCGCAGAAGGGAGTTGCAACTTGCAATCGTGTTAGCGACTGAGAAGAGCATTGCGCCGCTACAGGAGCATAATTTGTTCTCCTCTTTCCCTGGTTGCCACCGGCGTTCCATCCCCTGCCATCGCCAGCCGCCATCAACCTCTGCCTTCGTCAACCTCTGTCCCAGGCCCACTCTTAGCTTAGTTTTCTTGCAGGGCTTTTCTTTAGCTCAAGGGTTTTCTGGCAGTTGGGTTTTGGGTTCTGTTTAGAAGTTAGGGTTTTTGATGTTGATTATATTGACAATATCACAATCCACCCCTTATATTCTCAGAGGCCCCCTCAAATACACCACCAGAAGGACCCTTCTGATAGCTAATGAGGGACTGTTTGAGAAATTATCCTATTTATTTGCTACTAGCTTTTTCCTAAAAAAGGGATAATGGGCTGGGTCTGGAATTAAAACCTATTCTTTACAACTTTTAATTGTTTCCCCTTTTATAAAGTTTTGTGTTGTATGTCTGTAAGTGTAGATCAGTTGGTAGCTACCAGGGACATCATTTGTAGGGGCTGAAGTTTGAAACCCAGATTCTCCACACTTAAAGTGTGTGAATCTACTAGGCTACTTGACAAACAAAAGTTTTGTGGTGTATAAATAAACAAATATATATAATACAATCTTTATCATTTATAATCATAACATAGATATAAACATAATTGAATATATATAGTATTAACTATTTATAGTTCTTTTTATACTTATAGTTATTTGCTTGTGTGTGTGTGTGTGTTTGATTTGATAATTAAATATTTAGATAAATATTAATAAAATAGTGGCCACTCCTCTATCCGAGACTGTCAACATATATCATAATTATCTTTGTGTTTTGTTCAACTTGTTTTTTTCTTTTTCACTAACTGTGGAACAATTGTTGTCTTGTGATAGTCCTAAGAAGAGAAAAGAGTATCTTTTTCTCGTATGTGGTCAAAAAGTACCCTTGCCCAAAGGTAAAACTGAAGACGACGACGACGACAGTGGAAGTGAAACAAATAAAACAGTAAGTCCCCCCACATCTGTGTATTTGATTCATATTCAGGTCTCATCAAGAGATGTACTGAATTTTTTTTTAAAAATATTCTTCATAAAGTATGACTTTGGTCACAAAGCACCTGGTATTGATTTATGCTTCTATCCCGTCACAAAGCACCTGTTCATAAATTGGTTATAGCTCGTCTAAAAAGAGCATTTCCCTTTGTAGAATAAAGTAAGATCTCTCTATCATTGATGGCGACATTCATGCTACTATTACATGCACATGCATTAAAATCATGGATGAATAAACATATTAACCGATAACTTTCTTGTCAATGCCTGAAAGGCCCTTATGCTGGGGAATAATGTAGATGCCTCTTTTAACATTTTTCGCAAGCTTATTGCTAGTTTTACTTTATTGAACAAACAAAAATACTGTAGGTATATGTTTTAGACAGGAATAGACCTTGGAAGAAACAGAAATACAATAAGAACGAAAAGGGAAGGGAATGGATAAAGAGGAAGAAGGAGCAGATGAGAAGAAGAGGAGATGATGTTCCTCCAGATACCAAGTACACTGGTCGGAAACGGAAAAATCGCTTTTGATATTGTTTATCATATGCCTTAATGTTGAACATTTCTTGCGTTTCTGACCATTGTGAATTGCATCTCGTGCTTTCCATCAGTCAAATCTGTTGCAAGAGATTTGCGTCAAATTTAATTGTCACATTTCATGGCTTTTTTGTGTGTTAGGTAATGGTCACGTAGCGATTTTTAAGTTTGTATACTAATATTCCATGGACAGAATACATCTAGCTTGTGGTTTTAAGTTATTTAATTGTATCGGATGACAAGTCATCGTAGAACTCTAAAAAAAGTCATCTGGGAATTATTTTATTTTTTGAAAAGATTTTATTGTTGCCTATGGAGTTACCATCTGCTCTTTCTGAGGCGATAGTTCAGTCTGAGAGTGACATTATGAAAAACGGGTTGTTTTGGGATTTATTTTCAGAAATAGGGTTGGTTTACTCTATTCTCAGGTTTTGAAGATTTTTATGGGGATAAATTACATATTTGGTTCTTTAGTTTGTTTTGTGGTTTCATTTTGATTTTAAGATTTTTTTTTTGTACCATTTCGGTCCTTAACTGGTTGTCAACTTGGTCTATTTGTTAGTTTCCAACAAGAAAACGTTAACTTATACATGGTGGTATTTATGAGTGATTTTTACACCTAGTTACAAGGTCAATAGTTGTTTCAATGTTGAGAGGACCAATTTGTAAACACATGCAATTGAGTTTTGAATTGAAGGTGAAACAACGTTTGGTGAATGCATGTGTTGTTTGAATAGCTAAATTTAACACTGCTGCATTTTTAAGTTGGATTTGAACCCGAGATTGATTAAGATGGAAAAAAACCTTTACCATCTCATTCAAGTGTTTATTGGATTAAAACGATTATTGAATTTTCACTCAAACACAAAATACAAAAGATTGAAATTCATTAAAAGTGCCAATTTCTCGAATAAGCCAACGGATTCAAAATATAGTTAAATAGAATTTTGGAGCTTATGAATGAAACCCTCAAATTTTGTCTAACGCAACTATCAAGCATATTTCAATTGATTAAAATAATATTGAACTTATATTTTTCATTCTGGATTCAAAATTGTGTCTTCTCAAGTAGAATAATTCTATATTGTCTATCAAAACAATGATTCAGACTTCAGATGAACCAACAACATAAATTTGAACTCTAAGACAAGTTTAGTCTATCAAACTTGACCATATCATTATCTACATAGTTTGTATTGTTCTTATGGTCTAATCAAACTGTTTCTCATATAAGAAACGCATGGTTGACACATCAATATTTTATACTAGTTCCAAAAACAATTCAACAAACGTACATACCTTCATAACACCGAGAATAATTATTTGATGTCATATTATTTCCATCTTAAGTCAATATTTTGATCTTCATAGACAATGTAATTCTACACTGTCAGCTCGAAAGTAAATTTGGTTATGTCTAAATTTTAAATTCAGATATGACATACAATCTTTTGACCAATAATATGTTCTAAAATTTATTTAAGTTTCCTAATCATCACACTCTAGATCAAAATTATACTAATAAAGCAAGTAATAAAAAAATCAGAATGTTAAATAATGAAGCTAACAGTTTGCACCGATAGAAATTCCAAACTCCATATGAAAATATTTACCTAACTTATCAATATGAAAAAAGATAAAGAGTTGAACCCTTGAAAATTAATATGACAATCAGTATGAAAATTAAAAAAGCATACTTATAATTTAAAAATTAATTACTTCGGGACACTTAAAGTTCATTCTGCCTTGCCAAAGCATTATTTAGTAGCTGTAATCATGAGTTGAACTCTTCCATCCGCTAAGAGCATACATAAATTCAAAATCAAAGTTACAGGCAGTTTCTTACATCAAAAAATATTCTAAATTGCAGACATACATAATTGTTTACTATCAAAAAGGATATTACAGTACATTAGCTGATACAGAAGCAATACATCCAATACAAATGATCAAATTACACGCCTTTAAATGGATTTCAATAACTTCATGAGATTAGTTTCAGCAGTTACGTTCAGAGATAGCCTAGTTTGTCAAGAAAATAAATACATTCCCCATGTTCTCTCAACCTTTAAATTGCCATTCCCGACGGCACATTGGGCAATGTGCTTGTGAGGTCTGAGAATTCACCCATTTCAAGATACAATGCAAATGAAATGCATGATTGCATGCACCCCAAACTGCAAGTAGTAGGAAAAAGAGTTAGACTACTAAATACTAATACTAATAATAAAAGAATCGTATTTGATCAGTTAGGATTTAATCAACGTAAATCTTGTGTCGTAGAGAAAGACAAGTTATGCGTATAGTGATGCAATATGACGGAGAAACAAAGACAGACATCACGGCGGTGACAAATAATTCTCAAGCATGACTTCACGACCCAAAATAGAATTTCAATTACCATCTTATGTCTCTTCTGAAAAATTCTCAATTATGCAGGAATTGTTATTCCTTGAGAATAAAGCTTTTAAAAAAATTCACCTTCTATGCCATTAACAATACATCTTCGTAGCACTTATGCCTAATTATATTTATGAAACTACAAATGATGTTTAGAGGTAACCAGACTTATCTACATTCAGAAAAATAAGAAATGAACTGAGTGATTCACTGTCCTGCATGTTGAGAACTCAAAAAGCAACATACACAACTTATAAAAAAATGAAATTTTTTACACAGTGCAATTTCATATTACTCAGTTAATAGCTAAAACTAAAAGTCTCTTTTCTAAGGCTTCTTTACGACAAATTTACTCAGTTAATAGAAGCAGTTATGTGAATAAATGAAAACATAAACAATTACCAGTTATGAAGTTAAGCTTTACTACTTCTTTATGAAGTTATGAGTAGAAAGATTATTAGATTAAGTGATTAACCAAAGACAAATTTATGCAAATATAATGACAACTATGAAAGTCCAAAGACAACATTAGCAGTAGCTTACTGAGTGGGCAGTCATCCCCGGGAAGTTTACAATCAGGACAACATCCATCAAAAGCCATCCTACAAATCCCACATGTTTCATCTTGTGCATCCCAAGTCCATGAAGCAACAGCATGCCATCTACATTTGACGTAAGAGAAATTTACAACTAACAGATAGAAATTACATAGACTGAAAAATTTGAAATTACTAGGCCCAACACAAATTTTGATTAAAATTGCAACACAGTTAGATTCACAATAGCCATACAACCTTTGTTGCATCATATAATTAGTGCGTATTTGGTTCTACAGTGACAAAATTGATTTCGAATAAATTGATTCTGTAAAAATGATTTTGGCTAAAAGTGAGTTGAAGGTAAAGTGATTTTTGTTTGGATATATTGATGTGAAAGTGAGTTGAAATGTTGAATGATAAATCCAAGGGTAATAATCAATTCTCAAGGAAAAAGTTACAAATTCTAACTTAAAGCAAAAATCAATTCTAGAGGCAAAGTCAATTCTAATCAAGAACAACTAAACATGTCAAATCAATTTTGCTTGCTCCAAAAGTGGAACCAAACGTACACTGAATATCTAGTGAATATCATTTTCAAACCCATTTTTGTTCTCCGGTTCCACCCAATTCCTTCCCACTTCATTTCACTATCCTCTCTATTTTCATAATAAGCATAATCTTAACAGTTTACCGACGATCCAATAAAAATGTCATCGGCATCACTATACCAATGTTATATCAATCCCTAAAACATCTCCACAACTATTTTCATAGCGAGACATTATTAAATGGGACATTGTAACAAAAACATACTATTTGAAAGACAAATTAAACAAAACAATTCCATCATTACATAAAGTTAGTTTGAGATAAAGAAAGTAACATACTCTGTATCAGAGGATCAGCAGATATCCCAAAAGGAGAAACCTAAGTCAAGAAAAACACTGCAAATACCCAATTGATGATATATAGATAAAAATTGAAAAAAAGAGTAAAAGCATGAAAATTTGAAAACAAAGACACTGTGAAGCAAAAGAACAAACAGGTAATATGCAAAACTGATAAAACAAGCTATTAGAAACAATTGAAAGAGGAATTGAAGAATAATGAAAGGGAATTGAAATATTGAGAAGGATACGCAAGATTTTCACTTTCATCTCTGTGAATTTGGGACGAAGATTTGAAAAATAGAGGATACGGCTTATTAGGATTTTCACTTTTTTTTTCTTTTACTAAATTTTCCTTTTTGTTATAGAATTAGAATTTTAAAATAGTCCTGGTAAACTTAGCTTGTTTGGCAGAGACATTACATAATTTATGCAGAGCCCATGTTTGAATTCCGAACATTCCACTTTTTTACAATTAATTATGTGAGCTTCAACAATTACGCTACTAGACCAAAAAAATAAAATTAAATACTATTCAAACTTAACCGCATTTTTAACCCACTTTTGTTCAATTTCTCATTTTGGTCCCTAATTTTTAAATCCTCGATTTTGATTCTCAATTTTTAAAATTGAGAGCTTACTGATTAAAATAAAAATGATTTTGACATAAAATAATTTATAAATTATATTTTAGAGATTTTGAGCCTGTTTGTTATAACTTTTTTTTTTAAAAAAATCACTTTTTTTTTAAAAAACAAAAAGGGTTAATATTTCTTTACCCCTGTAATTTGGGAGAGTTCCGGTTTACCCACCTGTAAAAAAAAAAGTTTAGATTTCAACCCTATAATATGAAGATTCTCCACAAAACACCCTTGTAATATGAAGATTCTCCACCAAACACCCCTGACCCCATCCAGACGCTGACGTGGCACGTCACTGTGTAACTATTTTTATTTTTATTAAAACTTGACACATGTGTAATGGACACTGATGTGGCACGCCACTGTGTAATTATTTTAATTTTAATTTTTAAAACTTGAAAATTAATTTTAAAAATTTTTAAAATAAGACAAGAAAATTTAAAAAAACGAAAAAAATTGGATTAAAAAATTCAGAAAAAAATTAATATTTTTTTACCAAAACATTAGAAAAATTAGCTTATATTATTTTTTTTCGAATGTTTTTAAAATTTTAATTTAATTTGGATTTATTAAATTTTTTTCAAAAGTTTCAAAATACAGTAAGTTTAGAAATTTTTTTATTTTATATATAATATTTTGAGAAATATATATATAAAGAAAACAACCCCTTTTAGGTTTTTTGGACTGGCTATTTTTTTTCAAAAACGTCCTCAATTTTCAATACAAATAAGACATGTAATAAATAGATAAGAATAAATTTAAATATTAAAAAAAATTCCAGATTTTTTTTATCCTCAATCTTTAAATATTAAAAAATATTCTCAAATATGTAACACGTTGTAAAAAAAAATTTGGAATCAAATTTTCGAAAAAAAATCTAAATTTGTATCCAGATTTTTAAAAATAAAAATATTTTCCAGATTTTTTTTTTGTTGAGAAAATTTAAAAAACTTCTTTTTCAAAAAAAAAATCTGTTTTAATTTCGAAAAATATTTCCATATTTTCGAAAATAATTTAAAAAATTTTTCGAAATAAAAATTTTGAAATATGTATTTCAGAATTTTCGAAAATAATTTAAAAAATTTATGGAAAATTAAATTTTTTTTAAATATATATTTTTCGTAAATTATAAATTTTGGAATTTTCGAAAAACGTATATTTCAAAATATTAAAAAAATGTGAAAATTATTTTTTGTAATAAAAAAAAAATCATGATTTTATTTTTAACTTTTACAAAAAAAAATTAAAAAAATGAAAAACAAAATTAATTATACAGTCAGCATGCCACATAATCAGATATGCACAGTCAGTATGCCACTCAGTTCGCCACGTCAGCAATTCTGCACAGTCACATGGTTCAGGGGCTAAAATCAAAGAATCTTATTTTACAGGGTTGGAATCTAATTTTTTTTTTACAAGGGGGTAAATACATATTAACCCAAAAAATAATCACTTTTACGAGTTTACCTTCTCAAAAAATAGAATTTTTTTAAAGGAGAGAGAAAATATGATTTAAAAGGTTGAACTAATTTTGTAACAAAAAAATCCCTTTTATATAGTTGTATCCAAACAAACTAGATTATTTGTTTAAAAAAAGTGATTTTTATCATGCTAAACAAACGTAAAATAGATTCTGATTTTTCACAAAATCTCCTAATATATAATCTTTAAATTATTTTATGTCAAAATCACTTTTATTTTAATCCGTAACAAACGGGGCCGCGTTTGTTTCAATTTTTTTCAAAAAAAATCTATTTTTTTCCTTAAAAAAATCACTTTTTTCATTTTTAAGTGTTTGTTTAGGATTTTTAGAAAAATCATTTTATCAAAAAAATCTATTTTAACCCTAAGATGAAAAGTTATTAGGGTTAGCTTTTCTCAAAATCTATACTTTTCAACAACAAGGAAATAACACATGTGTATGCTAGAATTCTTTTTTTTTTTAAAAAAAAAGAAATGGATTTTATGGATAGTAGGCAAACACAAATAATTTCATATTTTTTTAAAAATCTATAAAAAAAATCTCTAGATTCTTTTGACACAAAATCTATTTTTTTAAAGCTGAAACAAACACATCCTTTATGAAAAATCAGAATCTATTTTGCGTTTGTTTACCAATATAAAAATTACTTTTTTAAACAAATAATTTAGGGTCTGTTTGTTACGGATTAAAATAAAAGTGATTTTGATATAAAATAATTTAGATATTGAGCCCGTTTGTTACGGATTAAAATAAAAGTGATTTTGACATAAAATAATTTAGAGATTATATTTTAGAGATTTTGTGAAAAATCAGAATCTATTTTACGTTTGTTTGCGGTAACAAAAATAACTTTTTTTAAACAAATAATCTAGTTTGTTTGGATACAACTATATAAAAGGGATTTTTTGTTACAAAATTAGTTCAATCTTTTAAATCATATTTACTCTCTCCTCTAAAAAAAATCTATTTTTTTAGAAGCTGCTCTTAACAGCTTCTCATTTGGAGCTGTTTTTAGATTTTTTTTAGATTCTGATTTTTTTTTAAATCTATAACAAACGGATGCAAAACTCTTAAAAGTGATTATTTGTTTAAAAAAAGTGATTTTTTTTTCTTAAAAAAACTATAACAAACAGGCTCATTATATTTTAGAGATTTTACGAAAAATCAGAATCTATTTTTCGTTTGTTTAACGTAATAAAAATCACTTTTTTCAAACAAATAACAAGTTTTGGGGGGTTTTGAAGGGCTTCATTTGTCCAATTTTAAAGTTCCCTCAAATTAGGGGGTTTTGGGAGGTTAAACATACAAATTAACAATTTTACCCTCATAATAATTCAAAATTCAAATTAAGGACAAAAGTAATTTAAGGCTTATTGGGAAGGGAAGGGAAGGAAGAGAGAAAACTCGCAAAACATAAATTAAATAAGATTTTGTTTTCAAAATTTATAATGTAACCCAAAATATAAAATTTAATATAATAATTATAATATAAATACTAGGTATAGGACCAAAAAACTTTTTTACTGCTTATGATTCGACCTTTCTTAATTGTCACTTTTTTTTTCTCTTTTTTTAAAATAATTGTCATTTTAAAATATTAATCTGATATTTTTTTTGAGTTAAAAATATAAAAGCTACTCATGAGTCGACATAAAAGTGGTGATAGAATTCTTTTTAGCGATTTAAAGTCGAAAGAAAAATTTAGAAGGATTAAAACAAAAAAAATAGTATATTTATAGAAATAAAAACATAAAAAATATCTCACTAATATATCCTTATTTATTTAATTTCACTCTACTTTGTTTTACTTAATTTCTCAATTAATTACAATCAATAAAAATATTTTAATAAATAATATTAATTTTACAATCCCTCAAAATATTAATTAATGATTTCTTTTCGCAAAAACCAAACTTATTTTCCAAGAAAAATCACTTTTTTTTAGGTTGATAGTATTCATTTCACACTATTGGGGTATCATCGTCTTCTCAGTTCCATTTTCGGTTCTCCAAATTTACATACCATCCAAACTCCTCCCTACTTAACTTCTCAGTTCTCACGATACGGTACGTTCTTTTCTTCACTGTTTGAATCACACGAATCTATTTATTAATTTATGATTGATTGATTAACAAGTATATTAACTCATTGTAATCATGTTTTCGTTTTCCTAATTTTTTTTATTTATTTATCTAGTTATTTGTTTAAGAAGGTGAAACTGAAACGTTATTGTTACGGATTGATATGACTCTAATTGTGGCTATAAGTAGGGGCAATTGTCATCTTGTTAGATAGCTTATGCAATTGAGTTCGGATCAAATCTAAATTTTAAGATGGTATCGGAGCCTCACAATTCCGTGTCGGTCATTGAATAGAACTGAACTTGCATACATTTTATCATTTGTGTTCAATGGATCATTTTAAACTTTTAGGAAGAGTACTTTGTTTGAGAAGATGAAATTGAAACCTTTTTTATAACAGATAATTTAGATTAGGATGGAATTTATAACCTACCAACCACAGCATTTTAGACTTGAAACTAATCGCAGTGGGTGTGAGCCAAAGGTACACCCATCTGTGCCGATTAGATAAAATTGGATAATAAGCATACCCAGTTGAAGAATCGAAATTTGAAAATATATAAAGTCTAGATTAACAAGAGAGTGGTAGATGAGCTTAAGCTTACCAGGGTTGTTTGAGGAGGAATGTATCGAAGATTATCACCGATGCTGGAGACAGAGAGAGACGACGGTGAGTTACGGCAGAGAGAGTGCGAAGTTGGTTTACAGCTGCAACTAGTGTTAGTTTTCACATGTAGCAATGAATGGGAGATATTTGGAGTATATCGGGACGGGGTCATGGTTTCATGGGTTTGAATTCACCAAATCGGTACCCAACCCATAATACATGAATTAGGTCAGATTAGAGGGATATATTGGGAGTAACCCTGTAACTGACCTTTATACCCCTCATTTTTCATATTTATCTTTGATAAAAACGAGTTACGTTATTTGAACATCAAGATACAAACAATATATATGACACTGTGTATGTTTATTTTTATCTCTATTACTTTTTATCATGTATAGGTATACTAATTTTTATCATCTTATCCATTCATTTATTCTTCTATTTCATAATATCCGACATTACGATCACCACACGGAAACAACTTCTTTTCACCTAGGGATGTCAATTTGCATTTATAAATGGGAATCCCTGTAGGGACTATCCTATTTAGGGATCCACAAGCAGGGAATTTTTCCGCATGGGGACGAGGAGGTGAACGAAAACTTGTTGTCACCTTCTTAAACAAACTACTCAATCTCATAAGCTAATCATAGTGGAATTTTAACAAACTGCTATTGTTCCACGATACACAAGTTAATACAACGTGTTGTCAAGTAGCGGTAATACTAGTGTCATAACATTGTAGCATAGCAGAATTTGAACAAACTGTTCTTTTCTGCAATCCGCAATTGACAATACTGAGTCTATCCTACAGATAAGATACGCAAGTTAATACAATGTGTTGTCAAATAGCGGTAATACTAGTGTCATAACATTGTAGCGTAGCAGAATTTGAACAAACTATTATTTTCTGCAATACGCAATTGACAATACTGAGTCTATCCTACAGATGTCTAGTGATGCAAACTTCACACTCTCATCTTGGACGTGAGGTGATGTGTTGAGAGTCACAAACTGAATATTGTGATTATAAGTGGGGACAACTCTCACCCCAAATGTTAGCTTTTGCGGTTGAGTTGGTATTACTACTCACTTTCAAATTCTAAGACTTGTATGACAGAGTTGGTCGATGCAAGTCTGCATTGTTTTATTTCTGAATGTTAATGGAACTGCTCACATACATTTTGTCATTTGTGTTTAATTGATCATTTAGAGTATAGTTAAAGGAAAGTATACTTTGAAACGATGTAATATAGCATGATAACCAATATGTGTGAAGATTGAATAAGGCCATATAAATAAATGACTGCTCAGATGATTTTCACCTGATCATTTGCTTCCTTCTGACTGTGATTTTTGCAAATCTGAATTGATATTTCACAGTTACTGCAAATCAAGGACTCAAGCAACTGTAATGGGTATAATCAGGAGGTTCTTCTCTTTTATAGCAGGGAATGTGGTTGGGATCTATGTGGCTCAGAATTACCAAGTTCCAAACTTCAAGGAGGAAGCTAACAATTTCTTAGATTGGGCCAAGGAAATTGAGAAAAAATACCACAAATCTAACAAGAAAGATGATGATTAGAAAGAAACTAGAACTTCTTTGACACTACCAGTGAAATCAGGTTTTGTTTTGGGATTTTTTGGGGGGCGATTTGTCCTCTATTTTATAGGATCAAGTATCTTTATTAACCGACACAAATTAGTTAAGGTCTCTAAAGAAGTGTTCTTCACAATTCACATATATAAACATGTCCATTATTCAAGGGAAGTGTTGTCATTTTCTTATCCTTGTTCTAAAATTTACCTGTGACTTACTTAGATTCTTGATTCTTGGATAGTATGTTAACTCTAGGACAGAAATTTGTTTACTGGCGATTGGAATTGAATTTCACCCCATAATATCAAATATTCTTTTTACATTGATCCTTTAACTTGCTCAGCTATATTGTTTGTTTAACAAAATGTATGTGTACTGTAATGTGCAAACAAGTAGTCTTACTCTCAGCAATTCAATTTTCATTTGCATACATTTAGATGCAAGTTATATTTTGTGTCAATTCATGAGATAGTTGTAAGTTATGAAGCTCAAATGGTTAAATACTCGTCTTAAATATAAGCAAAAAGTCAATTGCATTTGATTCAAATTTCGATCAAATACATTTGTTTTTTCTTTCTTTCTTTCTTATATCTGGAATGGAAGGGTGTATATGTGCTAAAACAGGAAAGCTAATTTATTTGAGTTGTGTACGAGTTGAACCAGAGCAGTTTACATGCACACATCACATGATGGCCTGAAATGTCCCACAAATGAGATGTCCTTATCCAAGAGTTTGCATTTATCCTGTTATGGTCTCCAAAGTGGGAGGTTTGTTGCACATGACCTTTGCCTAGTTTGATGAACTGTTAAAATTGTTGGCAAAAAAAAATAAAAATTGGAGAGAGATGCGTTATTAATATGAAACTTTTTTTCACTAATTCCTTATTCATACTAAATTGCATTACAGTGTATGTTTGGTTCAATTTTGGAGGAGTCAAAATTGATTCTAGAAGTGTAAAATTGATTTTGCCATGTTGAGTAGCTTTCAAGTAGAATTGATTTTGTCTCCATATTGATTCTACTTAAAATTAGGATTTATAATTTTTTATTCTAGAATTGATTCTTACACTCAAATTTATTCAATTTGCTTTTAGATGTATCCAAACAAAATCACTTTACCATCAACTCACTTTTATAATCAACTTTACAAAATCAATTTATTCAAAATCAATCATTGTTATTGCATAACCAAACATTCACATAAACATTCGTCATACTACAAAACGTATGGAAACCTTAATTAGTACTCCATGGAATACTGTTTCCAAAGTCTTCCATTAAATAATTATGACTTTTGATCCCTCAAACAATTTTCTTTGTCCCTTTTATTCTCTTTAAGATCTCAAAATTTCACTCTTGCTTTTGCTGTTTCCCTTGTGAACCACAAGTTGGTTTCAAAAGGACGATTCTCATATAGCAATTCCAGGTACTACGAGTGACAACCGACAACACAAGTCAAGCATTTTTGGTCTCTTGAAAATGACTATGACATAAAAACCTACATCATCATCAAATAAAATTCCGTAGTAAAGTACAAGTGTATTATTCAAAACTTAAAATAGGTTTTTTTTAATCTAAACACCTAATAATCTAAGATGAAGACACAAAAAAGTTGCAGTATTCCTCCAATAATCTCTTTTTTGGTGGTGGCCGGAGTTTGAACCTCAAACTTTGCATATATTATGCATTATCCATACCAACTGAGTTAAACTCACGAGAACTTCTCCCACAATCTCTTATTCAGTGGATGGTGATGATGACTCTGCAGGCAACAACAAATCTGCCATCTCTAACTGAAAAGGGCTTATATCAATTTTCTCATAACCAGGAACAAACTCAAATGTATCAGTCCTTAAGTTGCAAATAAAAACTCCATCAGCATAAGAATGTAAATACACAATGTCTCCATCATAAGGATGGAACCCTGCAACCCTCTTATAATAATTAGCACAAAATTTCTGTGACATTTTTTTGGATATGTCAATGCTATGTAACAAATCCCAATGATTCTTTTCAACAAGTTCCCAAACCCTCAAATTATTTTGTCCAATATCAGCTATCCTCAAACAACCACAAGAGATTCCAAGGTAACCAAAACTCATTATGTTCATTGAATCAGCTTCTAAAGGATAATTAAGGGTATCCCTTATGTTTGTATAAGGATCAAACACAAAAATGCTTGTCCTCCCCATAAAATACAAGCTTCCACCATAGGAAAAACTTAGTAGCCAATGAGGAGCAAAAGCGAATCCATCCGGAATATTCATAACAACACGTTTCCATGAACCCGTCTCTGAGGAGAAAACATATAACTCCATCTCGAACAACCTTTTTATGAAGGACTTAATGATCACAACTCGAAAGTTATGTTCATTTGGACACTCCGAAGTGATCACCGCACCCGTGGGTTTGCAAATGAATCCTACCGCGAATAAACTTTCATTACACGTCGAAGGAGAAGGAGGTACAGGGACACATTTTTTCAATTGTGGATCGTAAACATAATAGTCGATACCATACGTGTATCGATTCTTACAGCACAAGAATAAACCGTTGGAACAACCACATACACTTCCTTTGATGAGCATATCCGGACCGAAAGAGATAGGCATCTCTAGTGACGGATTTTGTTCGTGAAAAGCTAACACAACTTCATGAGGTGTGACAAATATGAAGATTGATTTGAAAAGAGAATGTTGATGAGACGTAAATTGTTTAATGAAATAAGGGCTTGAAATCAAATCTAACCAACGTTTTGAAACACATTTGCATCCAACAGTGGATCTAAATGGTACAAGACTGAATATTTGGGCTAATAAATCATCTGATAAATATGTTATGTCACACATTGATGACAACTTAGCAGATGAGATATCATGAGATGCCATATGAACAACAAAACATAACACAAAAATCACACAAAGAAAACACAACAATAATCTCAACACTTGATTGATTTATAAATTGAAGAAAGAAAAGAAATATGATGAGAGCAAAAGAGAGAAAAAGTAAAACTAAGAGGTGGAGAAACAATTGGCAGTTAGTTGGTTTGTTCTTGTCAGATCCTAGACCCAATTAACATGCTTTAACGTTTGGAATTTGGAACCAGCTCTTCTTCTTATTATTTTATTATATGTTGCAATTATTACACTTGGACTAGGATATTTTAAAAATACTATTTTTCTTCCATAGGTATATGAAAATTTAATGAAAAGAAATAGTAGTATATTAATGTAAGATGGAAAAAAGTCAGACAGGGAAATGTACTTGAAACAGAAATTTTATTCTATTTTTTATCATATATACGTTATTGCAATTCATGGTATTTATACTATATTTTTATCTTTACTAAAAAAAATTCATTGTATTTATTTTTGAGTCAAAATATAGTTTTTTTTTTTCATTTTCATTTAAAGATATGTATTGACCCTACAAGTCATCGCAACAAATCTAATACTCCTATTTAAAAAATGAAAAACTTATGTATGTACATTTTCTTACCTGTTTTTCGTATAATTTTTAACTAAATTTATCATATCTGTCAAAAAAAACTAAATTTATCATAGTTTCTTAAATTTATAATTTTCGCAGGGTTTGTTATATCCAAAAAAAAATATTTTTAGCTAAATATCATAGGAAAAACTTTTGAAAGCATGCACATAAGTTTTGTCCTTTAAAAAAATATCGAGAAAGACTAAATTGTCCAATTTATTTTTATCATAGACTTAAAATTATTTATTTTTCCTTTGAAACTAAATTAAATCTAGAGTTTCTTTGTGCGTCTAAACTGGACCTTCAATCTTAGAAATTTTCCTCCTATTAGATGAGGTAATATTTAAAATTTATTTATTTATTTATAAATATATAACTAATAACGATATCAAAGTTATTATATTTTCCGTGTGAACTGGATAGCAACTACATAAACTAATCTTTTGAATTAGATATGATTAAAATATATAAAAAAAAAAGTCTCTTAAATTTTTTTTACATTGTTGCATTAAGCTATATTTTTTATTATTTTATTATGTGTTGCAATGATTGCACCAGGACTAGGATATTTTATAAATAATTTTTTCTGTAAGTATATGTAAATTTAATGAAAATAAATATTTAATGTATGATGGAAATAAGTCAGACATGGAAAGGTCCTTGAAACAGAAATATTATTTTATTTTTACGCAAATAGTTATTGCAATTCATTGTATTTTTTCTTTATTCATTAAAGGACATCTTTTGACTGTATTTTATTAGAAAAGCTAGCAGCATTAGGGTACGTGCTCCATACTGGCTGTACATCGAAACATATTTGCTTGTATGTCATATTTTGATATCTTGATTATGAACAAAATAATTGTATATTATACTTTGTCTCGTGAATGATTTTATAATAAATTATGATTAATATAATAATTATTTTGAAAGAAAGAATGATTAATATAATAATAACTGTTATTGTTGTATAGTTGATGTGTTATAATTTTTTTTATTTTTGTGTGAAATATATTAAAAAAACATTGATTTTATTATTGTATAGTTAGTGGACTTTCATTCGTGATGTTTTACCCCGTAACTTTGTTTAGGCTTACCCAATTTGTAATTTTGCCTCAACCTTTGTTTTTCCTTTTTTTTTTGAACAAGTCAAAATGAAATATATTATAACACAAAAGGTGATTCATCTCACACAAGATGTGCAAAAGAGAACCACCCCCAAAAGTCACAGATACAAGTCTAGTGCTAAAAAATCACTACTGAGGAGAAATAAACAAAACAAGGTACAAAACAACACCCATACAAGGTAAAGGGTGACGCCACCAGTCATTATAACTGTAGGCGAAAGTAGGCATATTCGCTTGTAGCCAAGAAAAAGACATAAGTTTAACTTTGTTTTCCCTATTTGAATTTTGTATTGCTAATTTTTTTTTCTTTCCTTTTTTGGCATTCCTTATGCTTCAAAGGGAGGTTTATTAATAGGATGATTCTATGGTGAAGTCGTGAAAATGACTTTTCTGATGAAGTTAACACTATAACATCAAAAGTGTAGTGAGTAACACCCCACTGTTTGTACAGTGACATCAAAAGTTCAGTCCTCATGGTATCGTCAATTCATCATATTAACAAGACTACACTTAATCTAATTTTATCCTACCTTGTTTTAAGTGTAACGCCCCACAAAATGTAACACAAAAGACTATCACATAATATCATCAAATCTGTTTGCATGTTAAAGATGCCAACAATAAAATAGTACTTGTAAGTCCAAGATGTTGCAAGCATTACTAGATGAATTACTATTGATCATTAATCAGTAATCAACAATTTAAAAATGAATCAAACATTAAAATCAAAATTAACTTTTTCAAAAAAGTCAGTTT
>Ga0315914_1002690_pt1 | contig 27165 bp, 17 predicted proteins | sample MpolenodulesMG_FD_203920 | JGI IMG/M metagenome (GOLD analysis project Ga0315914, IMG submission 203920) | Medicago polymorpha root nodule microbial communities from Los Angeles, California, United States - elongated nodules | ecosystem: Host-associated > Plants > Roots > Nodule | place: USA...
CTTTAAGCTTCAAATAAATTCCTTTGCTCTTGAACTTGTTCAATCAGAATCTCTAAGAATAATACTTTGATTATGGATCCTGCACACTTGAACAAATTGTTTAGCATATCCAATTGATTATTTTTAATACCTTGTTATTGTCAAAACTCAATAGGTGACTTGTGAAACCCCCTTGTTCCAACAACGGGATGGGGATTTTGTTATGTTTTCCATTGTTGCGTATTATTTATGAACTATGTTGTTGACCCCTTTGAATCAAGATTTTGATTAAGTTGTTTAAGTTGAGGTCGTAGTGCCAAGGTTGTTGAATTAAGAAACTAATTTTTCGCTGCGATGTAGTTGAATTTTGACAAGGTTGTTTTAATAAATAGTAACTTTACTCTATTTATATTTTAAACGTAGTGTGGCATTCCGTTTTACGTTGAATACTCTGATTTCTGTGTATTATTTACATTGTTGGGAAAACGGGATGTTACACATGGCAGCATGAGCTTGGCTACATGGCTTGGTATGCCAAAGTCTCTCACCCTCGGATTATCCCACCTGATGAATGATCTCCTCCCAGACCGGCGAACGTGGAGCAGATTATAGAAGAGGAACATGCCAGAGAGATACCTGACACACTAACGATCATCAGGGATGTCGTGCAGATGGCTGATAATGTTGTGGCCATGCAGGTCGAGATGACTAAAGAGGAGTTGGTGTAGGAGATGATCCGGATTGGCAGTACTGGTCGCCCTGCCCTTACGTATCAGATTGTCAGGCAGCGCAGGGGCCAGAGGCATCGTAGGCAGCAAGGTTGATTATCATTAGCCTATTTTTTTATGTACATTTTGACTTTTATTATGGTGATGTATTATTATGACATGTTTCGTACCTTGTGATATTTCTATGACATTTACGTACGTACCTTTTATATTATTTCTTGCGTTTTAATTTTATCATGCTAATTACTTCGTACCTTTTATATTGATGAATTTGAAATTGGATGGAAAGAGTGAAAAAATTTGTTTAAGTATATGTAAAACATGTTCAAATGTGGGGGAAAATGGAAGGAAAGCTGCTGAAAATTGAGCCAAGAACGCAGCAGTTAACAGCCGTTGGCTGTAACGGTAGTTAACTACCCCTGGCCTCAGTGGCAGTTAACTACTGTCGGATCTCACAACGGTAGTTAACTACCGCTGGGGGCTTTTATGAAATTTTCATGTGTTATTAGGAAGGTTTCAAAGTCAGAACAACAATTTCCAAAGATCTCTTTATCATGAGAACTGCTCTTTACCCAAAAGCTTTTGCTCATTCCCAAGTGAAAAGACCAAAATACCCCTGCGTGAGTTAACTCATGCTGCATGAGTTAACCCACGTTAGTGTTAAATTTGCGTGAGTTAACTCACGCTATGTGACTTAAGTCACGCAGAAAAAACACACACTAAAACTCAGTGTGAGTTAACTCACACTGGTTTTGTTTCATCCATATTCCAACTTTTTCACACATTGCGTGGCTAGGAAAACGTGTGGTGGTTATTGATTGTACTATATTAAAACTGATGTTTGACCTTTTGGACTTATACATAAATAATGTGGAGCCATGTGAAGAGGATATCAATGGCAGATGTACATGGCACATTAATTGTACTGTGTAATGAGCTACTCTCTTATTAATCAATGACATGCCATGCTGCTGTCCCACCACCACTTTTTAGTGGAATCAATAGTCATCACACATTTTCCTAGCCACACAATATGTGAAAACGCTGGAATATAGATGAAATAAATTTAATGTGTTTTTTTTGCGTGACTTAAGTCATACAGCGTGAGTTAACTCATGTAAATTTAACACTAGCGTGAGTTAACTTACGCATGGATGTTTTGATCTTTTCACTTGAAAATGAACAAAAACTTTTGGGTAAAGAGCAGAATTCCTTTATCATCTCATAAACTTGTTCTTTAAAAAAAAATAAAAAAAATCTCATAAACTGGTTTGATAATAATGCTGTTCGCACCCCCGTATTTGATATTAACACACTCCCTCTCTTTTGACCACTAAATGAACCAAATCGTTCTTATCTGTTCCTTTTCTTTCTTTGTTTCTTTGATCCTCTTTTTCTCTCTCAAGAGGCAATGATGACATTGGTTTTGGAGTGTGGATCCATCGCCGTTGAAGAATTCTTGCCGCCGATGGCATGGCATTCTTTGGATCGAGATGTATCCAATTGCAGTCATTCCTGGCGGTGCTTTTTCAACGATCGATCCCATCTTTGTTCCAAATCTGAGCCTCTGAATTGGATTCAATCAACCATGTTCTTGTTTGTTTTTGGAGTTATCTTAACGCGATGTTGGCTAGAGTTATATGGAATGAAAGATGTGAATTTCTTTTTGAATTCTATTCATTCAATTTTCTCTCTCTCGTTCCATATATCGTCTAATTAACAAAGTGTTAATATTTATATATATTTTTTCCATGAATTTTTATTCTTGTAAGATGTATATATAGTTAAAGATTGGTTAGAATTGGTTTATGGTAGTTTCAAGTTAATTAGGATTAGGTGAAAATTTGTTATGTTAATTACACACGAGCCCGTTTGGATTGACTTATTTGAGCTTTTTCTGACATTTGCCATTTTATGATATTTGTTATGTTAATTACACACAAGCCCGTTTGGATTGACTTATATACTGGTTTCGTTGGGGCTAATGAATAATGACTCAGTTGATAATGAATTGACTTAACCCTGCAACGCGGTACCTCTTTAGTAGGTGATCTGGGAGTACCCTCGTGAGCTCTCGAGTCAAACTCATCTAAACTTTTTGTAACTAAAGTATGATGTTGGTTTCGTGGTTAAACGTGTGTTGATCATGTTCCTACTCCAATTTGAAAGTCACGTTTATTTAATGTGTTAGACATAAACATATATAACCAATGCTAAATTTAGTTGTGTGAACTTTGCAAGAAATAAAAGCTTTGTGATGGAAATTTTACATTTTAAAATTGATTGCCTTGTATTGTTGTTAGATCAGCTTTTAGTTTCACTTAACTATGAAGGTGTAGTTACATATTATGTTATTGCATAGCATGAGAAACCGGGAAGAATTGTGGTTCTAGCAAACTTTTGAGGGAGGACAAAGATTTACCTTCTTCCAACAAGGATGATAACAATGATGGATTTGCTTTGTTGTATGGATTATATTCAAATTCCTTTTTAATTGTTTAATATTTTCGCTAAGATAAAATTATGATGACAAAATTGGTTCATGATTCATTGTAGCTTGATAAATAGTATGTATATATATTTCAATTACATATTTTTAGTGGTTCACTTGAATCTGATTTTAAGTTTCTTGTTTGTCCTGTAAATTTTCGCATTTGTAATACTGAACTGAGCAGAATGGTAATTCTTGCACAACCTTTAAGATTTAGTTTAGCCTGGATTTGTTTGTATCAATTGGTTTGATGAATATTCCAGATTCTCTCAATCCAAGCAGAAAAGCATTCATTCTGTTTCATCCCAATAATTGTGTTTGGAGAAGTAGGTGGATCAACAACGATTGCAACCTGTAGAGGTACAAGAGCATGTGGCGGTGGTTTCAATTCAACTGGAACAGTACTCAATAGATCACCAGGATTAGCTGATAAGATGGAAGACACGTGGTTCAAATCGCTGCATGGACTTCCTGCAAATTGTAAAACGGTAAATAAAGTTTCAACTTTTTCTTTTGAAAAATAATGTCATGGTTACTGGTATAATGTCCAGGAAGATCATAGTTGCTTTGATCAAATAAGTGAGGTAAACATAATGATAAATCTGCTTGCAGTGACTGGAAAATCGGCCACAATTCCATGAACCTTGACTGTTTCAATGTAAGTAGCAATAACAACATTAAGATCTGACAAATAATGGAATGCCAATGACATGTATTCGTTTTTGAGAGTATGGACGAATACTGGTAGGTTTGCATCTTTCAGATCTGTAACAACATTTGTTAATCCTATCAACAAGGAATCAGCTGATTTGATAGGAGTTTTTGGGAAGATTCACTGCTTCTGTGTACTTCTTTATTTCTTCCACTGTGTGAACTGGTATATTGTCTATTTTATCTGGAATGAACAACACCCTTTTTTAAGATAGGATATCTTTAAACGTGGATAGTACCGAAGTGTCGTCTGATTGGATGAGGTCTTGTTGTGTGGGTTTTTTTGTCAAAGGTAGCATTTCTCAAAGCAGTGGTTACATCACCTACAATGTCAAGACCCTTATTGGATGCAAGGTAAGCAACATCCTGTGAAGCAAATAGAGTTAGCATTTAGCATCAGTAGGAAATTTTCAATTTCAAATACAAGTATTACAGGGAATTTGCGATGTTGCTCACATGTATGTTGATCAAAATGCCAACAACTGCCTTTGTCTTGACTTATTCCAAAAATTGAGGAAGTATAACAAATTAAACGTTCTTCTTATTTACCTTACCGGGTTTCTTTGAAAGTCGTTGCCTGTAGGCTTGACCATTTGAGTTTATTATTGAACTCTTAAAAGTTTGTAATTTGAATATGAACTATTGCTCTAATGAAGTATTTACGTATTAATTTTTTAATCTCGGCCCATGTTAGGTCAAAGAGAAAATTCCACTTTTTGGTTGAAGTTCTGGGACATTGGAAGTTCGTGATATGAATTTAGTCACAACAGTGGTTTCTGCTATTAGATCTGCGGTATTCGCGCGGAAGACAATTCCATCTTTTGTCATTTGCAGTGAGAAATCTATGATGTCAGTGCCATCAGTTATAGCTTGCTGATATGCAAGATCAGCGCTGCCTGGGTAAACACCGCTCACTCCGTTGTTGGTTCTGGTTGAAGTTGGTACTGCCCATAAGGTTATAGACTTGTTTATTTTTTTGATTTTTCATGTCACAACTCATAACTATACAAGTGTTGCAGGAAGTTCTAAATATTTGTCATGTTTAACCGGCAATATGAATTGTTTAGGGGCTATGATGTCTGATGCAACTCATTGATTGTCATTAGATCCTTTACTATAGTGCCATATGGCAGTTTGGGTGTTTGTTCGACATCCATCGCGTTAAGAAGTTGAAAAATGACCTCAGTTGCCTTGTTTGATTTTCCAGCGTTACTCCTCAAGAAACCAATATCAGGAGACGAAACAAACTCTGGGATAAACTATCAAAATCTATAGAACATTATCGACTGTTTCTATTGTCTTTTAAGTTTTCTTAATGCTGCATTCTGCAACAAGAAGAAATCAATTAACATACATATTTTACATTTAAAAAAAATTAAAGAATGAACTGTGGTGCTTCATGATTTTCAATTTCAACAAAGAGAGAGAATAGGAACATTCAACCAAAAACCCTAGTGATGCTTTGCTACTTAGGAGAGTATAAACATTAAGAATTGGGTAAGAACCATAGTAAAATCTGGGTTGACAAAATATAGCCTGATTCACTGAAATTCATAGCAAAGAAAATTGATGGTTGCTCAATAGGCACATCAAAACTGCTCACTTGGCTGAAGAAAAGCAGATTGAGAGTCACGATCCAATCAGATTTTGTACACAAAAACAGTCGATCGAGAGGTACCATCCGATCAAATTTCACACGCAAAAACAACTGATCATGAATTAAGACCTTATCGGAAGTGAAAATGAATTATCTATTGAGCAACTTTCAAGAGAATCTTGAGTTCAAAGTTCCAATGTTGAAAGAAAATTACTCTGTTGCGCTTTGGTAAGGCAAAACACCAAAAAAAAAATTCTATTTCTTTTTAAGGGGAGAACACCAATTTTGATATGTACCATTTTTTTTCCACCAAATACATTCATTCCGTCTTTGTACATTCATTATGCCTTCATTCAAATCATTTATAAAAGAAACAAAATAAAATCATAATCATTCATTCATACGATAAAGTCATTCTTTCCAACAAATAAATAAAAAAAAACATTCAATTACATGAAATTGAATGTTAGCATAATCCAAAACAAATTTATTATTTACAACCAAAGGTCCAAAACGAACTAAACATCAAACTAATAATTTTGTTTGAGGTGCTGGGTTGGAGAAAATGAATGCTTATTAAATATTACCGTTAGATCGGTGGTGTAGACATAGAGGATCCATTTAAGCACTCAATTTGGGGTGCTCTATTTTGAATGGTCTAAGTGACAACCTATAAGCCGAAAAAGACAGCTTGCAAGAATGGATGCCAATGAAAAGTTAATGTTTTGAAAAAATAGTAATTAAAAGACATGACCACATTTAGTGAAGCCTTGAATCACAATTTTTTTTCATTCAAAAGGTTCAAACCTTGCTTAAGAGAACCAAATTCAATTCCAACTCAAACAAAAATAATGTTGGTGGCATCTTTGTGGTCGAATACATGCGTAAAATAAAATAAACAATTTCAAATATAAATTTAAATTGATTCAAAATCAATATTTCTTTACACAGATTAATTCAAACTACGGTACATTTGAAAATATAGTCAAAACTGATATTATTGTTGATAAATTTTATTAGATCATAGAGTTGACAATCAAAAATTGATTTCGTTTCTTTAATATGGCTGATTAGCCTAGAGACAATTAAAACTCTAATTTTGTATAGTAAATCATTTGAAGAATGAGAAATTACTATTATTAAAAACAATGCCATTAATTGCCATTTTTAATAGTCATTTTACAATTGTTTGATATGAATTTTAAACTCAAATTTTTACTACAACGTTGATAGATCATGAACAAAAACTAGAACCTATGTACGCTATTATCTTTATAATAAAATTTTGTCTTGCTTCAAATAAAAAGTACATGTGACATCTTCACATTCCCCGTCACATTTAATGCATTAGATAAATCACATTTAATAAAATTATTATATGAAATATCATTAGATAAATTTAACAATGAGAAATTCATAGAGTGACTCACATAAAACTAACAAAATTATTTAAAAAGTATTTAGTCACATCTATATTATAATTTTATTTTTCATTAATTTTTTCTTGGTTTTGTGTGTGCGCCTAAAATTGAAGTGTTGGATATGTGTCCAACCAAGACTTTCTCTCATAAAGTTGCCATGGGTTTAGTACGATATGAGAGTGAATGAACGAAAGCATAATGAGTTTGATGTTTCGATCTCCACTTCTAAAACTAAAACTAGTATTATTTTACGTTTATATGTTTTTTAAGGTGGAATTATTTTATGTTTAAAACATGTAAAATCAATATTATTGTAATATGAAATATCAACACTCAACACATTTGAATTTCTTATTATAAATTTAATAGATAATTAATGATTAATTAATATTTGAATTAATAAAAGGAATTAGTATAATATTTTGACCATCTTTCTTTCAAAAAGGTATTATATTTTGACCAATATACTTTGACCGAAATTTAATTAGGGTAGTTTTTTTACTTGACTAAAAAGACGGGGTAGTTAATTACCCAATAACATTAACAAATAAAAATTTTAATAAAGTCAAAAATTTTTTTTGCTAATAAAGTGAAATTCATTAGGCAGGGCTCTTTATATCGAGACTCTTTGGTACTACTTACAAGACTTTTTCTAACCGATGCCTCCAGTATACTAGTTAATAAAGTAAAAACAAAAAAATTTAAATTTTTTTTTACAAAAGAGAAAATTTTAAGTTGAAAATGACACTTTTTAAACTTTTGATGCGTTGATCGCACAACTTTCAATTCAAATACTATTATATTTGATTCTTTAATCAGCGCCTCGGACACCGGTTAACATTTTCGTAAGAAAAAATTGTAGTTTTCTTTAAAAAAAAAATAAAATTTGCAAGATAATTAATGTGTCATTTGTACTCCCTCTGGTCTTATTTATAAGAAACATTTGACTTTTTTGATTGATTGCATAAATGATGTATTTGGTCTATATTCTATACCAAGTACATTAATTACTCAATGAATCTAAAAAGTCAATTTTTTTCTTATAAATAGGACCGGAGGGAGTACTAATATAAATATGACCAATTTTTATTTTTTTTTTCCAAAAATTTTCTTATAAACATGACAACGGGAGGGAGTATCTTATTAGTCGATCATTGCACTTAAATTTATAAAGTATCTTGTTTTTTAGGACACACAATTCTTCGAAAAAGATTTATTTGCGTGAAAAATGTTTGATCTTTTTGTAATTGTGGATATATTTATCAAAAGTTAATTAATGTACTTTGATATTTGAAAAAGATCTTATAAAAAAAAGATAATAAAATTTCGCAAAAAGAAACTTATATTTCTGGACTGAGGTTTCAAAAAATCTATATAATGTTCCCTAAAAAAAAATCTATATAATGCACATGCAAATCCTCAATCTTAACAAATCTATAAGGTGAAATTATACACAATGGCTTCTCGTTTGCATCAATTTTTTCTTTTCTGCATTTTGTGCATTGCTTTAGTTTTGGTTCCAGCAGGTAACGAAATAATTGTAGTTTTATATTTTTATTTTTCTTTTCGATATGAAATTTACCCAAAACAACATGGAAATTGATTACGTTTCATCAATATATTCATTCTATATGTTTTCTTCATGTTTTTGCAGAATAGTAATACACTTTTTTTTTCCTAACTAGTTTGGTGGGTAAAAGTCACCCTTAAAACAAATAAGTGAAATTTTGAGGGTTCGAATCCTAATCCTTGCATACTGCAACGTCCTTATAAATTGAGCTATACTCACGAGGACAATACATTATTATTTCTAAGATCAATGATTATTTTTTTTGCACCATATACTAGCGATCTACGGTGTAAAATTTTAATGAAAAATGGCTAGCTTTCTTAACCATATTGATTAACTTTCTTTTGATTGTAGCAACTGAGACTTTTCAAGAGCCTCCAGGAATGACAAATTGTGGAGAAACAACATGTGCAAAGGGTGATGGAGTTTGCTATAAATCTTGCATCGAAGAGGGCTTCAATAGAGGTGGTGATTGTTTATTTCATAACAATCACAAAGATGAGATTTGCTGTTGTTACAAGAATGAGTCATCATTGTCTCCAAATTACAACTTGAACTAACTTTCGTAGATGGTTTTATTGAAATAATAATGAAAATAATATTACATTAATTCACTTTGATTTAATATTTTTCAATTTGCTTTACTTTAAAATTTGACCGGTTCTATACTCGTAAGCATAACTCAACTGATAGAGACGATACATTGTTATATATAAGAGCTGGGGTTCGAACTCCAGACAGTGGCGGATCTAGGACCCAGAGTCAGAGGGTGCGAAATTTTTAACTTTTATTAATTAATATTAAAATTAATTTTTTTAAAATATATGTATATATTTGGTTACCAAAGTTTGATCTAGTCATTTTTCATAGAATTTAATAAATATGCGCCGAGAATGTAACATGATTTTACACATGCATCTAATGATATGTAGTTGAAAATCCATGAGTTGTTGTATTGATTAATTGACGTAGAAGTAGAAACACATCATTGCATGCACGTTTAAAATAAAGAGTAAAATACACTCCCCTCCCTTGAGTGATTGTAATATTACACTCCCCTCCCCTCTTGTTTTAAAACACACACTTCCCTCCCTTCTTAGATGATAATATGATATATTTAGTCCATTTTAAAATTTTCAATTAAATTTTGTAGTTAATCTCCATTAGACACCAAGTTCATTACTATAATACCCTTTTCCTTACAAAATGTCTTCATCTTTCATTCGTTTACATCACCATAGTTGCCATCGTTGAGATTAGAAATTTCAATTTTGCCTTCAATTTCTCTCTAAACTAACCACCCTATGTCTATTTGTGTGCATCTTTCTCTCCATTTTTCCCCCTTAAAATATACTTGATTGCAACGATGATGGCTGCCAATAGATGAGGAATGTGTTTCCCAATTTCAGTGAAGAAAGACATGTGCTTCCCAATTTCAACGCATATGTCCAAGTAATTTGAAGAGAATAAATAGCACAGTTATCAATTGCGTGGGTTATGATGACTGATGATGTTTTTTTTTAGATAAGCATGTGTGGTGATGTTGATGGCATTAGGCAAAAGGGTATTAACGTAATAAATAAAATTTCTAATGAAATTTGATTTAAACTTAACTGAAAAAATTTAAATGGATTAAATATATTATATTATTATCTCTCAAGGGAGGAAAATGTGAGTTTTAAAACTAGAGGGGAGTGTAATATTACAATCTTTTAAGGGAGGGGAGTGTATTTTACTCTAAAATAAATTAATAGTTAGTGCATAGAATTATTTTTTTTTAAAGAGTTAGTCCATAGAAATTAAATTTGTTTTTTTTTTATCAATGTAGTATATTTTAAACTACTAAATTTACATTTTTGTTACTTTTACCCAATAAAAAATATCTGAATTTACAATTCATCAAAATAATAAAAGTATTTATCACTATGAATTTAAAAGAGTATCATTTACATTTCATACAAATAATCATAATTATAGTCTTTAAAGCAAAAGGAAAAAAAACAATAAATTAACAAAAATTAGATAGTGGAATTTGTCAAAAAAAAGAAAGATACTGGAATGAATTTTTTTGTGGGAGTAGTTTATGGTACATTACGAGTCAAAATCCTTTGATTTAGTCGTTATATTATTTAGGGTTTGTCTAACATATGCAATATTGCACATGTTAAGGAAACTAAAAATAACAACTTTTCATTGAAAATCATCAATTATTTATTAAAAAGTATTTATTTAATATAGATTACATAAGTTTCAAGACAAATTTACCACTTTAAATTTATTAACATGTGCAAATTTGCACATGATAAAAAAACCCTATTATTTATTTGCAACCACGCTAAAGCCTTTGATTTAGTGGAGTGTATGAGTATTAGCCTTACGACATTTATGAAAAACTAAAAGTATACCTATTACAGTAAATGCCAGCATTAAAAGTCATTTTAAGGAAAAAATAACAGCATTAAACACGCCAGTCAATGGGAAATTAATAGCACTAAACATGCCAGTAAATATCAGTTGCACTAGTCTGACTTAGTCTTTGATGAGGTGCAAAACTAAAATATCAGAGTGTGCAAATAGCAATAAAACAAGGATTTTTGGTGCAAATAGCAAAGATCCAGGTTGTGCACCCCTGACTCCAGACACCTTATTTATACATTTTAAAAAGTGAATTTTAATCCTTAGATTACTTGACAAATTTTTTTTTGACCCGTTCTTGCATATCGATAATCTTTTGTGTGTAATTTGCAATGAGGCACGTTTACGTTTGTTTTATATTTTTTAAAAACATAAACAAAAGTATACGTAAACTAGTTTGGACACCCGTGTCAAGCACGGGTTAGACTGTCGACTATTTATTTTTATTATATAAACATTAATTAAATGAAAACTTCATTATTTTTATACATAATATATCAATAGCACGTATCGTTATTGTTTTATTAATTAAACATTATATATTAATTCTAACGCATATATATTTATTTAGATTTTCGTATCGCTAAACAACAATAATTTAACGCATGTAACACTTAAATAGTAATCTTTAATGATGGAAGATCTCACACGGATAGATAAAATTAAGCAGTTAATTTTAATATGGATATCAATAATAAATGAATTAATCCAAAAATAAAGCAAAATTGATTATGGAGATATGAGTACTTTTTTTTGTGTACTTCCTATAATTGGTGTGTTGGGGTCTCAAACTCAACCAGTGCATATATAATGAATCATCTCTACCAATTGAGTTAAGCTCACATAAACTTAATAAACTTTTCCGTTAAAAAAAAAAATTCTATATTTTTGGTCAATTGATCTCCATACCAGATACCCTTATATATAGTTTCTTTCAAACTCCATGATTTCTTTCATGCATATACTGGATTCAACTTAACATCTAACTTGAATTTGTAATTATTCAACTGTGTGAAAAATAATTATAGCAAATAATGATAAAGACACTAACTATTTAAGACCAACAAAATATCGTCAAAAAGGGTTAAAACAATACTCCATAAATTATAATACGTATGTTCGATGCATAAAAAACATATATCATCTGGAACTACCAGTTAAACGTTGCGAAAAATATCACGGTACATAATATTAGCGGTCTCAGTGCACAATGATCTTCTTCATCCAATATAAGTATTTTCAATCCCTTTTTGGAAGTGAGTCTTGAGTGAATACCGGTTTCGGAAGATATATTCCAACATGAGATGACGACTGACCTTGACTTTTATTTATCGTTATTGTCAAACACAAAGTCAGCGGAACTGTCTCCTTGTTCTACATAAGGATACTTACTTGATGGACCACCACTTTCAACATGATCTCTCACTTGTCGTAACATAAAGTCAGCGGACACTGTATAATGAAATATATATATATATATATTTATTCACGTTAAAAATATTTGTTTGATATATAACGAAAAATACAAAAATAAATTTAAACAATATCATGCCCTAAATGCTTATATCGATTCTTAGACTCATTTTGCATGTCGTATATACAGAGCTGTGCAAATTTCAGTGTAGAATCCGACTCTGGCATCATACTATACCCATGCAATGATAGTTTTAACCACTAAGAACAAAATTTGTAGGTCCACCTCCGTCATTTTTTGTGTGATCAATCTTACCCCCCATTTATGTGAACAAAAACATACTATTGTAAGCTCTAATATTATCCAAATAGTGTTTACTCTTTGGATGATTGCCATGTAACAAATTATATAAAAGTTCCGAAGCTTTTTTAAGGTGCGGAAGGTTCACTTTTCCCTTCATGCAACATAAACAAAATTCAACATTACCTTCACTTCCGCTTCTTTCAACACGTTCACCCAACCACATCTTTGCACCACACCATAAATAATAACTATATCTAAAATAATAGAAATTGAAAATCATATATTCAAACTCGGTCATTTGGTACATGAGTGATTTTGTGTTGTTGGTAGATCCCCCTGATGTAATAAAAAAACGCATATGATAAGAAATTAGTTCGGAAGTAGGGAAAATCTTTAACATTTAGAGTTCAAATTTAAAACCAAGCATCACAACATATAACATTACTTAGTCCATGTGTTGATACACTAATTTTACTATGATATGCCTTGAGTGGTCGGAAAAATATCTGGTAATTCATCATCAGATATATTGTCAATATCAAGAACCATTGATCTTACAATAAAAGATGAGAGAGAGCGAGAAGAGAAAGACACAAAACAATTATCCTGATTCCTTTTACAATCTGGAAGTAGTTCAGTCCCCTTTGCACTTCCAAGGAGAATTTCACTATAATCCAATCCGATCACAAATGCTCAAGCACACAAGCAAGAGACTTCAAATACTCAAGCACACAAGCAAGAGATTTCCTATGCTCAAGTACAAAAGCAAGAGACTTTTCCACAAACAAATTACAAAGAAATAAGTTTGGGTTGAACACTTGATATACAATCAGTGGTGTTCTCAATCCAAAACTGTTCAGACCCTCGTAAATTCCTTTGCTCTAATTTGTTTTTCCAAAACCAATATTTTGTTTTAAGACTTATAAATATTAGCTTATGGTCATGCACACTTGAACAAATATTAGCATATCCAATTAAACGTTTAATATCTTCTTATCATCAAAACTCAAAGAGGCGTTTTTAAACTCATTTTGTTCCAACAACCGATTCTAGGAAGCCAAGGAAGAGTTATATCTTCTCCTATCATTTCTAGGGTATGTTTTTATCTTTTAGTCTTTTTGTCTTAGTTATCATGTTAAACTAGATATCTATAGGTTAGGTTTCTAAGATGAACTTCTGTTTATTTTGTTGGATAATTATTTAATTTATTGTCGTTTTATTTTAGTTTATAGGAGGTGACATTACTAGTATTGAGTAAAATATGTTGAACCTAGGATGTAACTAGTTTATTAATTAGGGAAACAAGCACCAAGGGGAATAAACCTAAGTAAGACCATTGTCCTCGACCTATAGGCAAGGTAGACACTGATAGGGCTTCCCGTTTATAGAACTACTTAGGGGGGAAGGAGAGTGTGATATGAGTGTCCTAAGTTTCAAAAATGGGCCGACCTACAGGAACATTGGCCTTCATTGCCTTGGAATGCCAATTTAAGTTTATATTTCAATTACCTTTGAATTATCAAGACCCCGCATGTAAGGATCACCGTACGATTAGTAGGTGCAGTTAGCCATCGAAGGGATAGACCTAGATCAACCGAGATAGTATAGACCCAACACGTAAGGATCGACATGCGATCAGCAGGTGCAGCTTGACACCTGACTAGGTTAGAACGTTCAAACGACCTCATCACTTATATAGTCTACTTAAGATAACTAAATGCGACATTAATGTTATTTATTATCCAACAATATAAACAGGGGGATTCAAAGAGTCCTAACCATTGTTTCCTTTTCTGCAACCAAAAATAGGTAACTTGCTCTGTTGCAAACAGATAAAAATTGCAATCTCAAACCCTTATCTATTTTATTTTATATCGTCAACTTAAAATAAGTAACGTGAGCTGTTTAGACGAAACGACAATCCCTGCGGATACGATACTCTACTTATCACTTTATTACTTGGTAAACTATGTGGTACACTTGCTTAATCTGACCATCAGCGCACTAGATTGAAGTTGATCTGACAATCTGAATTGAACATACATTGTAACAAGACGGGAAAGCAAAACAAGTCCACATAATGATGATAAAATAGTGTCACACTAAGACGACAAAATCACAATAAAAAGCTAAATATATTTGAAATTCACTTATTTAAATAAAAGGCAAGGTGGAAAAATGATTTTGAGGGATGAATGAGGGTAAATAAATTGACCATAAATCACTCCTCTTTAGTGTAGATGTAGGAGAGTAAAGTAGAATTATAAGTGATGGATCACAAAAGAGAATAGGAAAAAAATTACAAATGGACACTAATTATGGAATAGAGGAAGTATTAAATATTTTCATAAATTTTTCAAATTTATTGTAAAAAATATATTAAGTTAAGATTACCACTAATTTAATGGAAATGTTATATTATTATTTTTTTGAATGGATTTACCCTTCACAACTCAATTCTTTTTCAATTTTAAATCTAAATCTACACCATTAGAGAATCCACAAACTAACTCTCTTTTTAGTTGTACTTTTTTGTGTTATAAATTTTTCCTTAATAATAAAATTTGATTATTGAAAGTGAAATCTTTAATCTTTTCGACCGGAAAGTGAAATATTAAATTTTTTTGACCGGAAAGGGAAACTTTAATTAAAGTACCATAAAGAGTGACTGTAATTTGACTAATAAAGTTATAATTTTAAAATGAGGATAGATGAGCATGTCAGTGCTCATCTTCTCGCCACTACACTATAAAAAGAGGAGCATAGAGGGTGAATGTAATTCGACTAAAAAGTATAAGTCCTCTTTGGGATTCTTCAATTCAATAATGTGTTTGCGTGCTTCCACGTAGCCATCTCCGTACGGCGATGAATTATCATTCATTGTCAACTTGTTTACTCTAACCCTCAACGGCTCCATTTTCTTCTCCCTTTATTTTACTCTCTCTTCCGTCGTTGTAGATATTTTAAGAAGTATAGCCATTATTGTAATTTATTTATTTTTTCTCTCTTAATCTTGTACATTTATTTGTTTTATTACCGTAATGAACATTTCTTTTTCATGGACATGATAACCTGAATCAAATCAACCCGATCATCATCGGGTTGGGTTGGTTTGGGTTTAAGGTAAAAAATATGTTTTGTTCACCCAATTCAAACTAATGAATTTAATTGGATTGTGTAATGAATGTGACCAAAATTGTCCCGACCCCACCTATGAGCATCCATAAAGAAGATAAAATACATTGAGATAGAAGTTGAAGAGATATAAATAAGACTAATTTGATTTTATCTATTATCTTGTTTTTGTAATATATTGATCATTTATCTTATTTTCTTGCAACAGATTTTTGTATAGCACATGCTTCAACTCCGTAAGGTTTTTCCTCTAGACTCCCCAAAGTGATGGCTAAATCTCAGGTTATAGTTCTCTATAAGGTGTATAAACTATATCACAAGCTTCAATTTCGCAAAGGGTGCTTATTTCATTAACCTTCTTCAATATGTCGTTCTTCCTTTTCTTGTATGTTGCTTCCTTTGCAGCATCATTCGTATTTGAAGTCAAGTTGCAACTTTTTTCTAGTCAAAAAAATGATTATAAAAATGGTAAAACTTTCCTTCAATGTGAATAATGTTGTAAGAAAAGCAACATAAAAGAAAAGGAATAAGGGTCTATTGAAGAGGGTTAATGAAATAAGAACCCTTCGTGGAATTGATGTTTGTACTATAGGTTATGTAACTTATGAACTAAAACCTGAGATTTAGCCATCACCATGGAGAGTCCAAAGTGTTATCAAAGTTTAGGCTTAGCCTTGGAGAATATCAAGAAAATGATGAACAAAGAAACTTTGAAGAAACAAAGGGTTATGAATGGTAAAGAACAAGTGTTGAAACTAAGGAACAAAAATAGGGTGAAAGAGATGACTGATAAATCATATTTATAATTATTTTTAGGATTTATTTACTTGTTTCTTGTTGTTTTATTAAGTCTTTAGGACATTTTTACGACGCTTAAATGCATTTTTGATATCTTAACTTTTAAGAAGTTGCGATTTTGACCCCTTGACAATTTTTTTTATCCTTTACTTTTAGGGAAATATGTTCTTTTGACCCTCTATTTTTAGGGAAATATGGTCTTTTGCCCTTTTATCTTTAGGAAAATATGTTCGTTTTGCACTTTATATTTTGAAAAAGTTGCGATTTTGGCCTCCAGTATTGGGACACGTGGCGTCTTCTCAGCCGCTTGAACATTTAGTAAAGTTAGGGGGTAATATTGTTATTTTTTTATTAGGGGGTTTAAACCGCATCTTTTTAAAATTTAAGTGGTAAAAAATAATTTTATGCCTTTTTTAATATTATTTATTTACTTATTTTCATTTGTAAGAATGATCTTGGAGATTTGTGAAGATTTTGAATCAAAGGTGATGCATTCAAGCCTTACAAGTCATGGTTTAATTAGATGTCTTCAATAGTGATGAAAGTGGGCAATAGGAGGTAGAAGTAGGATTGTACTGGCTTTAGGCAAAATCGCAACGATAGTTAACTACCTCTGGATAAAACACAACAGTAGTTAACTCCCGTTGGAGGCAAAATTGTATTTTCCATGTATTTTAAGAAAAAAGACATGTAAGAAAAGTTATTTTCAATTTCTTAACATATTGTTGGTTTTACCACCTGGGTCCACAAAGCTCCAACTTTTGTCCATTTACAACACTGCACGATTTGATCGCATGGTACTCACACAAACGGGTAAAGATCCTCTCCATTTATAAAAATAAATGGAAGATACAATTTATAGAGAGATAGAGACATAAAATATGTAGTGGGTCCTACCATTAAGTGGGTCCCACTATCATTAATTACTTTTTACTTTTTTGTGTGTCTTTATCTCTCCAAATGGTACAAATGGAGAAAATGATAAATGAAGAGGATCTTAACTTCAAACAAACAAACAACAACTTTCATTTCCATAAACATCAATTCATGACACGGTACTCACTATCACACACACACACAACACAACTCTCTTGCGCGCAAATGCCATTCTTGCGTTTGTACCACATTTGCATCATTGATTTCCATCTAGTTATCTTCAACTTCAATGTCACTATTCTGAAGGTTACCCCTCTGATTAAAAGACGACGCCAACGTCTATCCAATGTATCATTTCCGATAATGTTCCTTCCCGACGAGCTCATTGTCGAAGTCCTTTCATTCCTTAAGGTGAAAACCATCGTGCAACTCAAATACTTGAGCAAGTCATGGAACACTCTCATATCTGATCCAACCTTCATCGAAAAGCACCTTAAGAGGTCGTCACAAAAGACACACCTCACGCTTTTTTGGAACCAACACATAAAAGGTTTTAATCTGGTACAGTTCCTTGTGCATCGTTTACTCAAAAATCCATCCATTACTGTTTACAGTGACAATTTCCATCGTTTGAAGTCAAAGAGAAATTGCATGATCGGTTGTTCTTATAAAGGATTACTCTGCTTGCATTTTCATTTTCTACCAAGGACACCAACAGTTATCCATCTAAAGGAATGGCTCCGTTTCTGGAACCCTGCCACTAGCACAAGATCTAAAAACATAGGGGCATTATGTTATAGCACCGCAAATGGCGCAGATATCAGCATTCTTTTGTCCTTGTTTAAGTTCACGATTGGTTATTATACTTAATTCAACAAAAACATATAAGGTTATAACTATTCTTCGTGAAAAGAATGAAGCTTCATGGAAAAATTTGGTTAAGGTTTTCAGTCTAGGTAATAATTGTTGGAGAAATATTGAGAGCTTTATTGTGATTTCTTTTGATAGGTTGGAAATTTAGTATAAATTCCGCCTATGCGCCCTTCGTGATGGTGTGCATCTAAGTGGCACTGTTGACTGGTTGGCTGTGCACAAGATGACTAGTCATGCTGAGCAATTTATGATTTTTGCACTTGATCTTTCGACAGAGAAATACAAGAGGTTTATATTGCCTTCTGGTTTTAACGAGGTGCCATTTTTTCAGCTAGTTCTTAGCGTTCTCATGGATCGTCTTTGTTTTTCATATGATTCCAATAAAATTAAATTTGTTTTATGGCATATGAAGGAGTACAAGGTTATTTTTTTTTTTGGCAAGAAACCACCCACAATATATATTAAAATAAAAGGTAACCAAAAACCTCAAAAGATGGGGGGATCAAGCCAAAAACCCATCAAGTAACAAATCTAAAGCAAGGGAGCCCTAGTTTGTTTCTAGTAAAATCATCCATGATACTTGTGTGTACATTTGCCAACCAAACCATCTCAGTGGATGCTAAACCTAAGTTTGCGAGCCTGTCTGCACAATGATTACCCTCCCTATAGATATGAGTGACCACAAAGCTCATAGATTGAGTGAGTAATAAGCACTGGTTCCATCTTTGCCATAACTGCCAAGGCACAATGGATATGGATTTAAAAGCTGAGACCACTAGCTTTGAATCCGTTTCCAACCAAAGTTTCCTCCAATTATGTTCATGTGCTATCTCAATAGTTGTCATTGCTCCAACCAATTCAGCTTTTAGCACACTGCCATTTTCAACTTTTATAGCAAAACTTCCCAAATGATCTGCATTGCCATTTCTGAAAATACCTCCACTCCCTGCCAGACCACTCATTCCAGAGGCTGCACCATCTGTGTTAAACTTTATCCAATCAAAAATAGGTGTTCAATGAATCACAAAGTCAGACATGTAACGAGAAGAGACTTTGTTTGTGAAATTTCCAGAGAGATTCACATATGCCTTGATTCTGGTAATAGAGGATCTCCAATGAATCTTAGTGTTGTTGAATCTTATTTGGTTTCTTGCAAACCAAATGGCATTTACTGCATTGATTATTGCTGAAAGGGTGACAACTTTGCATTGAGGGGAGCATTGCTTGTTCATCAAGTTAATTAAATCATCACCTGAGGATATGGAAGCATTTGAGTTGAGGAGAGAAGAAAGCCAGCTCCATATATGATTTGCAAAGGAGCATTCAACGAACAAATGTTTGGTGGATTCAGGTTGCTGGAAACATAAGTTATAGATAGATGGGATGCAAATGCTTCTTGAAATCAAGTTTTCATCAGTTGGTAACCTGTTGTGGAAAATTCTCCAAATAAGCAGAGATTTGGATGGAGGGATTGCTGAATTTCATATGATCTTTCCCCAACTGGTATGTTGGCCATCAGGAGCATGAAAAGTGTAGGCAGCCTTCAAGGACATCAGTCCATTGTCTGCAGGACTCCAAATTCTTTCATCTTCAATTTCCACCATAGGAAGCTCTATCTTGCTGATAATGTTGAGAAGATCTGGGAACATGTTTTGTAATTCATCAGGGATGCACCATTGGTTGTTATGAATGAAATCTTTAACTGATGCTTTGAGGTGAGACTTTATCCAATCAGGGATTTGAAAAAAATCTGCTAAAATCTGACCAGTCCAATTATCATTCCAGAAATTGATTTTGTTTCCATTACAAGGAGTACGGGGTTGAAGAGTCTTGGACTCAATTATTTAAGATTAGTTACCAGAATCTTCCAATGCTTAAAGCTGACCTGGTTTCCAACTGGCTTGCCTTTGTGTAAATGGTGATACGGTGATTTTCGCAAATAAATTTTGCAACCGTGCATTTATCTATAATGTAAGAGATAGAACAGTGGAGAGAATTAAAATTAGAAACTCCATCACTGGTTCTTTCAAACAAAGCATTATGTAGAATGTTTGGTTTCAGTTCGTTGATTGAAAATAAGTTTCTCTTAGACAATGACTTATTGAATTAATTTGAATTCACAGTTTACCTATCCTTGTCGTCATGTAATAATAGATTGTGTGAAATTCATAGTCTAATATAAGATAGAAGATGAGATTTTTAAAAGTAACTACCTAGAACTTGATTCTCTTATAATGAAATTCATTGTCTGAGAAATCTTCTCATAGAAAAATGAAAGATAAATGAAATAGTACTTGACTTGTGAGGACAATAAATTACTCCAAATTGAGGTGCAAGAGAAACATTCAAGATAATAGAGTGAAAGGTATAAGTGGGAAAAAAGGTTAATGAGGAAGTGGCATGAACCAGCAAACATCATTAGATTTATTTAGTCTATTGATTCATTGACAAATGAGAATTTTTATACTGATTTCATATTAGTCTTTAAATATGTTATGATTTTCCTCTAAAATACATGACTTTGACCGTGTTAAATTCTTCAATTCTTGTTTGAATGATTGACATTAGTCATTGTTGCTTAGAAAAATATGCATTTATATAAATTTTGGTGGGTGTCCTAAACATTAAAGTTTAGTTTGCAATGAGGAGGGTACTGTTGTAGTATACTAGTATCTCAAATATATCATTCATGAGTTAAAATTTAGTCAAGTTTTTATTAACAAAGATAATAGTTTCTTAAACCTATATCATGTGAAAAAGCATACATTAGTATCATGCATATAAAATATAGTTTAATAACCAGTAAAAGGTTGATCTATTGATATGATGCGGGCAAATTTTCAGATTGGAAATTGAAACATGCAGAAGAGATTGTGGGACGGGCTCATGACTTCTTTATGGGAAGATGTTTGAACAGGGAATGTCTCTCTTAGAGTGAGATTTCCAAGGGTTCAACCCAAAAATCCTCATAGGTAGGTGAGGCAAGTGCCTAGTTGGATGGTGTGTGGGGTGGGATTTTTGGTGGAGGTGTAGATTATTTATATGGGAACAGGCCGCCCTCTTGGTTGAGTTGATGGTGGTGTTGGATCTGTGTCTGATTTTTGTGGGTGCAGATTCTTGGTCTTTGATCTATCCAGTGAGAACGATTGAGTTGCAATGGTTGTAGAGAATGCTCTGATGATCGGTAACAGCTTCCGGTGCGACGACGAAGCGTCTTCTATGGTGGAACGAAAGGTGCCTGCAGGCACGTTAGAACTCCGACGATCAAGTCAGTAATGGAACTGAGAGAGAAAATCTAAAAAGTGTTGTGGAAAGTGTTGTGTACCTGCGGGTGAAGCAAGTTCACCCTTATATAGACGCACTCGTGGCATAACCGTCTCCGGGTTATGCGGCGTACGATCCCGACAATGAGGTGTGCTATGGTGTGGCACGATGCAGGCACATTGGCGTGCTCCTCTTGGTGCGTAGCCTTAAGGCGGCATATTATTGCACATGTGTAGCCGTGTGAGTGGTCCAGAACAGTTGCCCGTCAAGTCGTTGATGCCTTTATGGCTCAATGGCTTTAGTAGAGAAAGGAGACGTTTGGTCAAAGGCGCTCGTCAACGTCTTAGTCCGGTGGCCCTCAATGCATTGTGTCATGAACTGAAGCCTGCCTGCAAAGAGTGTGGCGTCCGTTCATGAGCTAAGCCGGACAACCCTTGAAGTGTTTCATTGGGAAGCTTTGATTCTGTCTGTAAGTGATGGCACCCGACTTCTGAGTTAGTGGGAGTAATTGGCATTTAATGCTTCAAGAAGAATGTTTGAAGATGCGAAAATCGTTCTGTTTCTCTCTCTTCGTGCGTTCGGTTCATGTGTTGTACGCGCTCCTGGAAAAATGTTACACGCGCGTGTGGCTTTGACTGCGTTACATTTTCCCAATACCATCTTTAATTGTTCAGATCGTGGCTCTTTGTTGTTGCTTGATCTGGTCCGTTGGTGTGGACGGTTTTGAGGTTATTTGAGGGGAATTTTCCCTTTGTTTTTCTGCGCAGCCATTTCTTCTTTTTTAGACATTGTTTGTCGAAAAGGGCTCTTCTCTTCTTTCTCGTCTTGATTTTCTTTTCCTTTCCATTTTTCGAAAGCTTGTTGTCTTGAACCCGAAGAAGTGATGATCCCTTTTTGTGTGGGTTATAGAGGAAAATCTCATGTGTTTTTCGTGATGATTTGCGGAAAAGAAGAAGATGTTGAGATTTTTGAAAGGTTCTTTGTTTTTGAGTTGGAATGGATGATTTCGTGGGTAACCTTGTTTTTCTTGAAAAGAGTTTTGGATGACATAGCAGATGTTGCAGCTGAGATGAGGAACTAGCTTTGTTTCGTCCTGTTAAAATGTGGCTCGCTTTCTTTTGCCCCGTTACCCGGATCGTCCTAAGAGTGGAGCTAGGCTTCTTCCTATTGAGCCTTATCCCGCCGACTGGCCCGCCTCATGGGTTTTGAGGAGTTGAGTCTCCTTTTGGTTGGGGGCGTCCTGTTCGGGCGGGCATGGTCTTCTTCAGGTTTGGCCACTTTACAACCAGACTGCCTCTGTCAGGTGGTGGGTAGGACAATCTGGTTTACGATCCAAGCTCCCTCCCGGGTGTCCGTCCGAGGTCGAATGTGATTCATTACCCGGGCGGTCGAAAGGGGTCAGGAAAGGAATTTCCTTCACCGTTGCCCGTAAGTTGGGAAGAAGCTTACGTAGTCCCTTTTTGTTTTAGGATTACTTTCTTTGTATAACTCCGTTGCGACAGCTCCTCTTGTAATTGATTTGAATATTTGAATGAAAAGAAGCTTAAAATCCTTTTTCTTTTTTTTTTTGTTGTTGTTGTGCCGCCTAAGCTTTTCCTTTCCCTTTGTCTCCGCGCATTTTATTTTATGCCACATTTTGGATTGTTCGCGCATTTTATTTCATGCCACATTTTGGATTGTTCACACATTTTATTTCATGCCACGTTTTGGATTGTATGCATTTTATTTCATGATACGTTGGGAAGGATTGCCCGGGCGTCTAGTCCGGGTTGCGCTGATGCATTTTGTTTCATGCGGCGCCCAACTTGTTTAGTCCACTCCAATTCAGTTTGTTTCATGCGGCGGCAAGTGCGAGATCCTGGAGCCTTATCGCGTTGATGCATTTTGTTTCATGCGGCGCCTGGTTCATTTTGGTCTGCATTGATGCATTTTATTTCATGCGGTGGATGGCTCTTTCGGTCCGCGTTGATGCATTTTTTTTATGCGGCGAGACCTTCTTTACTTCATATTAATTGGTTGCCCAGGGGAACACTTTCGACCAAGGCTTAGTTCCCCCTTTAGTGGATTTAGGGGCGAGACACTCTACCTTGGGGTGGCTAGCCTTTGAGGCGAGTCCCACAACACTCAAACTACCGGCGTCTAGGGAAACGAGTTATACAAAATGTATGTAAACTAATTTGTAGACCACCTTTATTTTAGTGCAATGCATTTTACCTTTCCTTTTTCAAAACCCTTTTTTCGATCAAAACCTTTGCACAACATGCTCCTGAGATCTCTAGTTTGGTCTCGCTTGTAATAATCAGAACTAGCCCGTAGTATGCCAAAAACACAAGCAATCACTACCATCCTTCTTTTAACCAACAACACTGGAGCAGCCCACGGCGAAACACTCGGCCTGATAAACTGTTTCCCGAGCAACTTTTCCAACTGCTTCTTCAACTCACCCAACTCCGATGCAGACATCCGATACGACACAATCGAAATAGAGCTCGTTCCTGGTACCAAATCAATTGCAAACTCAACTCCCGTCTCCGACGGTAAGTCGGTAATGTCGTCTGGAAAACTTCTGGAAACTCTTTCACTACCGGCAAATCTCTAACTCCTTTCTCACTTCTTTCCTTCAATGAAGCAAACATCATAAACACACTAGCTTCGCCGTCCAACGACTTCTTCACTTGTTCCGCGGTAAAGAACTTCTCACCCACCTCATCCACTTGCTTAGAGAATGTTATACTCTTGGTTAAGTTAAACAATTATTGTTAACACCAAAAGACAACATCCAATTCATACCAAAAATCACGTCCATATGCTTCTACGGAAGACACACAAGATCCAACTCAAAGTCAACGGTACCAAAACTAACAGGACACTTAGCACACACTAAGGAAGTAGTCACCAAGCCACTGGCCGGGGTGTCGATGACCATCCCTTGCGATAACGGAGTTACAACCAAATCCAAACGCTCAACACAACTAACCGAGATGAAAGAATGAGTAGCACCAGTATCAACAATTGCTTTTAAAGGAGTATTATTGATACCTCAGACACCTTACCCGCCGCCTTCTTCGGTTTGGTACACTTAGTACTGATATGACCTGCCTCTCCACAGTTGTAGCGCACAATGTCCTTCTTGCATTCAAATTCCTTATGACCTGCCTGCCCACACTTGAAGCCACTATCTCCCTTCTTGCAGTCACTAGAGTAATGACCCAAAATCCCACACTTAAAGCATCTAACATCAACTACACTCGACATAGAGCCTCCACCAACCTCTTTCTTCTTCCCTTTGTCCTTGTTATACGGCTTTCCAAAACCATGACCCTTGCCTTTCTTATCATTGACCGCCTTAAAATGGTTCACCTTGGCCTTTCTGGCATCATCAAACATGTGACACTTATGCCCCAAAGTATCGAAATCCCTGATCTCATGGAAACAAATGTACTGATAAATCTCTGGCCTAAAGCCGCTCTCAAACTTCACACATTTTGAAACTATAGCATCCTCGACATTGATGTATGGACAAAACCTTGAAAGTTCCTCGAACTTAGTTGCATACTCTACCACGAACGAGTTCCCTTGCTTACATTGTAAGAACTCCACTTCCTTCTTGTTCCTTAAGTCCTCCGGAAAGTACTTCCTTAGAAACTCACTCTTAAACCTCACCCAAGTCACAACTTCTCCACTAGCCTCAATCCTCATCTTAGCACTTGCCCCCCAGTACTCAGCCTCTTCAGCAAGCAATTGAGTAGCCAACTAGACCTTTTGATTATCACTAGTCACCATAGCACGAAAGATCCTCTCCATGCCATGCGTCTAGGTTTGAGCTCCCTCTGGGTAAAACCTCCCCTTGAACGTTGGAGGATTTTTTCTCATAAACGATCAAGCATCCGCTCCTCCGTCTTTCCATGATCCTGGCGACCATGTCCACCATTCCTCTGCGCCTGCGCTAACACCTCTAGCTCCACCGGCCATCTCACTTCTACACCAAAACCATAAACCAACAGGTAAGAACAACAACACAACGAAATAAGTATCGAAGGTAACTCAATACCATTCGCATACAAACAGGAAAAATCACCCGGTTCTGGTCTGGACAAGACCGACATGGCTTTGATACCACATTGTAACACCCTAAACTCTAAAAGCGATAAATTACGCTAATGATACGACATATCAAGAATTTAGATGTTACATCTTCAATAAATCACCAAGCATGCATAAATAACAATTTTCTCAAAACATCGTAGCGAAATAAAACAACATCACAACTATGTTTAATAAAGCATTTCCAAGTAGCCATGTCTCAATTTCATAATACATCACCAATATCAAAATCTCATCTCAACGAGTGATTCATAAAAATAACAAATAGTCATAAGACTCGAAACATAAAGACGTCCTAATCAGAGCCGACACACTAGACTCCGAAAAGCAATAAACCAAGTAGGTCCAAGCTATCCTCAAGGAAAATCACCAAAGCAAGCAAGTCTATTCCTGCACACCGTCTACCCATCCACACAGATATGGAAGGCAATCAACCAAACGACAACTTGGTGATGAGTCAATAATTAGTGTTTTTAATATAATATTTGAGTCCGTTTTATTTATATTTGATTCAGTTTTATATAATATTATTTCCTTTTTAAAACTATTTTACTTCAATTGCAAGTTATTTAATTTCAGGAACAAATAATTGAAATATTTAGTATTGGAGCAAAAGAAAGAGGATTTAGAGCTGATTCGAGCTAAAAATACGAAGATTTAAAGACAAAAATATATTTTCCCAAGTCAGAAGCTTGGCACGGCTCGTGCCACCAGCCACACGGCCGTGCCAATCCCCAGGATCCTCTTTTGCTGCTTCTGCTTCCCGGACAAGCTACCTATTAGTTTATTTCTGACCTAAAAGCCCATCGTTTTTTGTGGAACATTCTAGTGACGTATTTCTTAGGGCTTAAGTCATTGTAAATTATAAATAGAGTAGCTAGCTATCACAACAATTGATTTTTTGTTCTTGGAATTCAATAGTGACAATTGTCTTCTTTAATAAAAGTTCTTTCTTTTACTTTCTTGTTATTTTATTTATGTTCTTCCTCTTCTTCTCTATGTCTACGATGAACATGAGTGAGTAGACTCTTCTTGTCTTGGGATTGTTGGATAAGTCAAATGACGTAATCCTAATCAAAACCAAGCCTCAAACCCTAATTTTATGTAACCCTAATTTCTAATCTATTTCACCGTTCTTATAATCAATAACAAATATTAATCGATGGATCGAAAGATGAAGTTTAATAGTTGTTATTGATTCATCACAAATATTAAGCGATGGATCGAAAGATGAAGTTTTAATATTGGAACAAGTGAATATAGACAAGGATTGGGAAACATGAAAATAGTCTAGCAAACCTTGAGGCAATAAAGATTCGAGCTTCAAGGATTTGAATAGCAATCAACCATGAAAATAGACGTGGTTGCTAGAGAAACACACTCACTGAGACCGAAAGGAGATGTGATAGGCTAAAGAGAAACTTGTCTTTAGAAAGAAGGTCTAACATAAAGTTCTAGGTTTAAGGTTTGATTTGAGAAGGGTTTG
>Ga0315914_1002696_pt1 | contig 27144 bp, 9 predicted proteins | sample MpolenodulesMG_FD_203920 | JGI IMG/M metagenome (GOLD analysis project Ga0315914, IMG submission 203920) | Medicago polymorpha root nodule microbial communities from Los Angeles, California, United States - elongated nodules | ecosystem: Host-associated > Plants > Roots > Nodule | place: USA...
ATTAGGAGAACACTAGAGGATTCGACGGACCTGATCTCATCTCTCTCTAACTTTTCTTAATCACTCTTATTTTAAGTTACTTGATTTAATCAATCAAACCAAATCAACCGCCTAGTGGCAAATTTAATGAAACTTTATACATCCTTCTTAATAACGTAATTGACGTCTTGAGATTGAAACCAGTCCTTGTGGGAACGATATTTTTACTACTTCGATAGTATTTAGTACACTTGCTAAAATTCTATCAAGAGAGAATAAAAAAACATGTGAGTATAAGAGATGAGATTGTTTCAAAAATTGTCAAAAAATGGTTGTACAAATATCATTTTTCAAAATTCAAATGCAACTTAGCTATATTCTAGTCTTTAGTAGCTTTTATATCTTTTGTGGTAAATGTTTTGCCCTAAAAGTACAAGGGCAGTGGATCCTTTTTTGAAATAAGACAGAAACTATAATGAGTTATAATCGTGTTATGTTTTCTTTTTACGTACCAAATTAGGTGGCACATGTGATTGTGTCTTTCTTTGGCATAATTTAGATATGTGTTTAGCTTAGAATTAATTAAAAATATATAAGATTATAAATTTGTACCTATAATTGGTCTTTTGCATATTCTTGACGTTTGCCTGATTTCATAATGCAATCCCAGTCCAAAATGCAATCCACAGTCCAAACGTACGTGGAAGCAGATTTACTTGTTTTGCAAAAAACGTTTTATAGATACTTTTCTCACAGTATTACTAATAGCAAAGGATTAGTCTTGCAATTAGCCTTTCTTGAAGCATTCGCGGGGAATTTTCTGGTCATGTTTAGCATCACCCCAATATTATCTCTAACTATAAACTAAAAGAAGTAAAATCCGCAATCGTCTTATTAAATGATCCTTGATTGTCCTTGTGAGCCTAGCTCAGTTGATATGAACAATATATAAAATATACAAGGTTTGAGATTCAAACCCCGACCACCACAAAAAAAAAATGATCATTGATACTTAATTGTTTGATTACATATTGTATTAGTTATCGAATGCGTCCATATAATAGGTGATTTTGTTTTGGACACATTTTCAAACCAAAAGTGAACTGTTTTTATTAAAATTTATTTGAAAAATTCATATTAAAAGGTATCAAAACTTTTACTTTAAAAAAATATATTTCAATAAAATTTTAAATACATTAAAGTTAAATTAATCAACAATTGATTAATTAGTTTGTTTTTAATTATAGACGAAGACCAAGGTTTGTCATATGTCCATTGGAGATGGAATTTGTTTGTGCTCTTTTAATTATATTTTGTTGTTTTCTGAGTTAGAAAAAGTACACGCGAGTTCTCCTCCTTTTATAGTGAGAGTTCGTAACAAAAAATGGAGTGATTTAAGGATTAATCTAGCTTAATCTTTAAGTAAACCGCGTTCGTTTTCGTGCGTGTGGACATATCTGGAACCTAAGTCCAACCCTGACTGGCCCGACGGCGACGTCACACGTGTGAAATATACATATATATATATATAGTTTCTAAGCGCTCACTTGTTCGCAAAAGTGAGTATCCCAAAGACATACCCTTTAAACTCATCCCCATATATAGAAATACCTACTAATATGTGTCTCCAATGTAGGACATTTTTAAATCAGACCAACACTAACTCTTACCAAACGTGTTTATTCTTTCCAACTTTCTAATATAAATTGCTAGTGTTCCAACATATTTCTTTGGGTTAAATATGTTTTTAGTCCTTATATTTTGCGTGACTTTGAAGAATATTCCTTACATTTCAATAAATGTTTTTAAAATTCCTACATTTTTCCACCGTTAACAAAATTGGTCCTTATCGTCTATTGTCACTGTCCAGACAAACGGAACATGCCACATAGATGTCACCAAGGACATTTTAGTAATTTCCAATAAAGTGCAGGGGCATATTTCACCTTTACCAAAAACTTTACTCACAAAAATTCCAACTTTAACTGTGATCTGGTCCTCACAGCGTGAGGGAGAAGAGGATGTCGCCAGCAACGACAAGAGAGAGAACAAATATGAGCAAATTGATGGTGGAGAGGACGGTGGTGGATGAGGATGGGTGTGTGGGACTGATGGTGGTTTGGGAGAAATAGAGAAAACGTGGAGAGATGATAAAGATTAGAGAGAAGGTTCACTTGAAAAATTAATTATCCCCCTGCACTTTATTGGAAATTACTAAAATGTCCTTGATGGCATCTATGTAGCATGTTCCGTTTGTTCGGATAGCGAAAATGGACGACAAGGGCCAATTTTGTTAGCGGTGAAAAAATGTAGGGATTTTAAAAACATTTATTGAAATGTAAGGACTATTCTTCAAAGTCAGGCAAAATATAAGGACCAAAAACATATTTAACCCTTAAAAGAATGAGGTCCACTAGCTGCCACGTCAGCTTCTCGTTAATTATTTGACAGCAGGGACTATTTGTGCTAACGGAGGAAAAATTTAGGAATTTTAAAAACATTTATTGAAATGTAAAGACTATTTATCAAAGGAGGACAAAATGTAGGGACCAAAAACATATTTAATCCTATTTCTTTTTCGGTAGTTTATGTTTTACTTTTAATTTCTTGGAACAAAACTTTGATTTGAGAAATTATTTGAAAAACTTCTAATAAAAATCCGAGTGGAACAAAGAAAAGGTGAAGTGAAGGGAATCTTTCACTTTTACTGAGGTAAGAGCTAAAGCTGATAGTTACAGTTATAGGCCCACCATACCACACATTTGCTTCACGACACAAAACACACAGGCTTTAGTGACCTATGCATCCATAATGTTGTCTATGAAAGTGAGACACCACTTTCCCCATGCTGTGCGCACCGCAACCACAAACTTGTGTTAGCTTATGCGGTCCATTGTGATTATATCCGGTTTAAAAGATTAATCTTAACTTGTTCGTCAAAAAAAAGATTAATCTTAATTTATGATACACGGACCCTTCTCTGAATAGACGTATTTCAGTGTCGGACACATGTTGGTGTCCGACACCAACATGATATCTATGATTACACTGAATTATGTTATTTTCTTAAATTATTATCGGTGTTAACGTATCGGTGTTCGTGCTTCATAGAATTCTCAACGGACAAGAAAAACTTGTTCTAGTTTGTTTTACACACAAAGTATTAATTGAAAAATGTTTAATACTTGGTCATGGATCACTAGATACAAATTATAGCATATCATTAATAATAATAATAATAATAATAGAAGGAATAAGAAACTGTGTATCTTTAATTTTAGGTTGATGAAGGAATCAAGGACAACCGTCAACAAGTATGAGAGGAATAACTACCTTCGTCGCCATTTAAGTTTAGAGTTTCACCGTAATGGTCAAAATGATTAACACTCTGATGAGATGACGTTTAAATAGCTAGACGGTTGACGGCAGAGACCTCTCATTGGGCTTAGCTAAACGGTCCATTTAGAAACAATAGTCCAATCACACATATTCTTCAATTAATTAATGCTTAAGACAATAGACCATAATTTATATTATAATATTAACTTATAATAATTGATTATTGTCAATCTATAATTGATTAATTAAATAATTAATCCAACATTAATCTCTTTCTAATTATAAGAAAAACTTGTGCTAGTTTGTTTTATAATGAAATCATTCGTGTTTAATGAAGTTTGAGGAGGTATTACACTGAGAAACTAAAAATATGGGAAGTTAACAAGGAGGGATGAAATCATTCGTGTTTAATCTCTTTCATATTTATAGTGCTACTAACCACAAAGAGGGATGGACAAGGAAGCATATTCGTGAGCAGGCTACACACGATAGACCTTGTGAACGAATCATGCCATGAAGGAGGAAGCTGATAACCGAACATGGGGCGCCACAAACCCCACAACAAGAAAACTCACACACTACCCGTAAAATTAGTCGAGCAATGACTTAACACCGTAGGCCAAGTCGTTTGGCCAGTAGGGATAATTTTTGTCTATAAATACTTGTTATGTACATTGCAAATCCCTAACATTAACCTAATTTTTGTTCGAGTAGTGATATATGTATAACCATATGTGACAACTTTGATGACAATTTTCATTTTCTCTCTTCTTATTGGTTCAAAACAATAGAAAGAGAAAAAGGAAGAGAGAGAATAAAAGTATAATGTGAGTGTGAAAGATAAAGTTGTAAAAAAGTTGTCACAAAGTGGTTGTACAAATATTATTACTCTTTTGTTCCCTATCAATAAAATATCATCTCCAAATTGCAAATGAGAAACACTAGCAATTCCTTGCGTCCCACACCAAAGGGAGAGAACAAACCTGCTTCCACTAGAGCATTCATCACTACATTTAAACCTCCCGCTGCTAACAAAAAGAGAAAAGGTGAAAGAGGCCGATCATATTGACGAAGCCTCGCTTTTATCTTAAACTCATCAGTCGGGCTTCCGCTTATAAGCTCTGATGCCGAATCGGTTATATTGAAAAAGGAATAATTGTTTATAAATATGACAAGAGATAAAAAAAAAAAAAATAGAGGGGGAGTAAGTAACTTAGTACAATCTTACATATATAATTGGATTAGCAAAATTAAATCTAACCAAAGCAGTCAAAAAAACAATAACATTGGTAATCATGTATTCCTCTCTAATGTGTCTCTAAACATATAACTTTTTAGAATAAAATTGATTATGATTTTTGTTATCATTATGCTTGTATTTCGAGAATAAATTGAGAAACCACTTTTTACAAAGTCAACTCAAAAACTTTTTATGATTTGTCAAGTCACCTTTTTCTTGCTGTAATTCATTGTGCTTATTATTCATCAGTTTTTTTTAATAACTTTTTTGAGGGAAGTTTTTTTAATGACTTATTAATCAGTTAAATTTTTTTAGAAAGATTAAAAGTAACAAATTCCTCTCAAAAAAAATAAAGTAACAAATAACCAAAAGAATCGGAAATAAGAGGGAATAAGTTTTATCAGACTAACCGTACAAAAAAAACGTTAACTAAGTTTTATCAGTCTAACCGTATAAAAACAAATGTTAAATGTATATTTTATCTCTACAAACTGCACACTTTCTAAGGTTGGTCCTTATTTAGTTTTAATGATATTTTTAATATTATAAAATCATGAACGTAGTTTTAGTCCTTGTTATTAAATTATCACACAATTTTAATAATTTCTTAAACATGATTATAACATTGTAAAAAGTTTAACTCAGTTTAGTTGGTTCAGTATTGGTTTAGGACCCAAGAATGAGTTCCTCTTCCATGTCTCAGTTTGTCAATTTGATTGAGTTAATTTAACTTTTTAGAAGAAGAAAAAAATAATTCTAAAATTAAAAAGTTCTTCTACCAAATATGAATTCAAAATTGAATTTAATTAACTTTATTTTAAACTTTGACGTTTAAAAAAATCCGTATTTAATTTATCTCATGTTAAAAAATATAAATTTTAAAAAATATACTTTTAATAATGTTATAAACATGCTAGCAAAAAATATTAAAAAATTTAAGACACTAATTAAACAAATTTAATTTGAACGGGAATTAAAACCGTGTGAAGGGGAATTTTTTAAGGACTACAAAATTATTAAAATCAACTAAAGACTAAATTTGGAACATGACCCAACAAAAAAAGACTAAACTTTTTTTTTGGAGGGAAAATGACTAAACTTAGAATGTACAAATTTTGTAAGGACAAAAAATATATTAAACACAAAAAAAATATGCAAGTAATAATTTTATTATATTTTTTAAAATAAACTTTATTATATTTTTTATCAACTATTGAATTAAGAGGTTTCATGAGCACAATTTTAGCTTGTCAACCAAAAAAATTGAGAACAATTTCAGCGTAAATTGGATTAAAAGAGTCATTTAGACCTATTAGAAAGGTTGTAGCATACTCTTATTTGGGAGAATCAATAAGGTGGAGTTAATTATCAAAATAAATAAATTTAGAATATTATTATTGATTGAAAATCCACCTACGGTCAATTTGAATAAATATTATAATTAGTGCTTACTATATAAGCAATTATGTGTAAGTTTTTTTTTTTTTTTAATTATGTGTAAGTTATTTCCACAATCAAAGTAAAATATTTTATAAAAAGTAAAATATTTTATCATGAAGACACTCTCAAAAAAAAAAAGTTATCATGAAGATTTTCTAAAAATTACTAATTGAAAACATCATATGAAAGCTATTTTTTAAGATCACCCAATTCTATCGTGCACTTATATCCGTAAATAAATTCAAATAAGTTGTTGCTAAATCAATCCAAATACAATTTGGTTCTTCCCAAAGACCATTCCACTTGTAAATCTATTTTCTTTAATAAAGTTTTCAACAATCAAATTAACGAGGTAGGCGAGACAGTGGATGAAATTAAGGTGTTATCTTGGAGATGGGGGTTGGCTAGATTAAAGTGTACGTACGCCTTGCTTATGTTTATGAGTGGTGTTGCCGTGTTGGAATCCAGAAGATTGTCTATGGAGATGGTGTAGAGCGGGGCGTACATATTTGGCTGAGCAGAGTGGTGTAGACTGTGTGGAGTTGTTGCAACCTATACATTAGTGTTGTCTGTGTTTCATTTTTCCTTTGGATGGTTTGGGAATTTTATTCTCAGGGTATCATTTTGTGCTTCGAGTTCTGCTCTTTACCCAAAAGTTTTTGCTCATTTTCAAATGAAATGACCAAAATACCCCTACGCATGTTAACTCACGCTAGTACAAATGTCAACATAAGTTATCACATGTTGCGTGAGTTAACATGCGCTAGTGTTAATTTTAGAGAGAGTTAACTCACGTTGTCATTTTCACTAGCGTGAGTTAACTCACGTTTATAGTAGTAAGCAGTTACAACATTAAATGCAATTAGTTACTAAACTGACTTTGAAAAAGTCTAGAATGACCCGTAATCACGCCACATTCATAACTTAACCGAATTACGCCAGTTTAACAATATTATCAGATAATACGACATAATCGATCCAAATTACACAAAATCATCATTTTTCTCACAATCACATAATCACCAATAAACGATCCTAACGGTCCAAATTACACAAATTCGCCGGTAATGACCCGTAATCACTTAAACACACTTAATGATACGTAAACGATCCAAATTACACCAATTTGTCCATAAATTTCTAAAATTACATAATCTCACATAAACGGTCAAAATTACCCAAATTCATCGTTAAATTACATAAAGACAGATTCATTAAAATTCAACAATACAGACACAAATTCGGAAAATATTACACTATTACACTTAAATAAATATTACACTTCAACTGATCGGACAAAAAGATACAAAGTGTTATCCTCAACCATTAACCTAAACATGTAATCAACGTCGCTATCATTTTTGAGAAGTTGTGGATAATACACGGTCTTCCAGAAGTCTTCTTCCTTATCCTCCCCCAAGCTCAGGCCTGACACATTTACTATCATATCACGTGTTCTATGATTTGAACCAATACGAATAAAGAAGTCGTCAAGTTTTGCCTTCAACACGTCCAACTTGTCGATGGGGTTTACAGTGAACCAAGCCCTCTTTTTCACATCTGCACAACGAACATGGAGTTTAACTGGATCTTGTGCATCTTCAGACATGTTTCACTTCACAAAAATATAATGAAAAACAAATATGAGAGAAATGAGATAAAATAAATAGTTGAATAATTAGTGACAAAGTAATGCGAGTAATAATTGGTGTGACATAACCGGCCACCAAAAAAATAATTCATTTCATATATTTATATAATATATAATATTAGTTACATATTGGCCATAAATATCCAAATTACACAACCGGCCACCAAAAAATATGTCGGGGTGTAATACCACCAAAAAAATAGGACGAGCACCGACCGACCAAAAAGTGTCATAACCTATCTAACTAAACTAGTGATAGTGCATAATCTTTGTCTTCATCCACGACTTCGAAATCTTGCTTTGGTTTTTCCGAAGTTGGAGTGTCACAAGTAATAGGATTGTGCTCATTTGTTGGTTTATTTGGCGGCTTCGGCTCCTTAGACATGAGCTCATTGAAGGCGGCTTGTCTATCCATGAACTCAAAATACCATTTCTCCGTCTCACCAATCTTGTGATTCATCCACTCCTTACAAGGAGGTGGTAACTGATGAGTCAATAATTAGTGTTTTTAATATAATATTTGAGTCCGTTTTATATATATTTGATTCCGTTTTATTTTATATTATTTCCTTTTTAGAACTATTTTACTTCAATTGCAAGTTATTTAATTTCAGGAACAAATAATTGAAAGATTTAGTCTTGAAGCAAAAGAAAGAGGAATTGGAGCTGATTCGAACTGAAAATACGAAAATTGAGGACAAAAATATGTTTCCCCCAAGTCAGAGACTTGGCACGGCCCATGCCACCAGCCACACGACTGTGCCAACCTTCAGGATGTTCTTTTGCTGCTTCTGCTTCAAGGACAAGCTACCTATTAGTTTATTTCTGACCTAAAAGCCTGTGGTTTCTTATGGAACATTCTAGTGATGTACTTTTTAGGGCTTAAGTCATTGTAAACTATAAATAGAGTAGTTAGATATCATAACAATTCATCTTTTGTTCTTGGAAATAATAAGTGACAATTGTTTCTTTGAATAAAAGTTCACCGTTATTGTATGTTCTTCTTCTTCTTCTTCTCTTCTATGTCTACAATGAACGTTAGTGAGTAGACTCTTCTTGTCTTGGGATTGTTAGATAAGTCTAATGAAATAATCCTAATCAAACCAAGCCATAAACCCTAATTTTATATAAATCTACTTTCTAATCTAATTTCACGGTTTTTATAATGAATTAACAAATACCAAACTCATAATGCGACAGTGGGGGGTTAGTATTTGTTAATTCATCATCACAAATATCAATTCATAATGCGACAGCGGAGCTTTGATATTGGAACAAGTGAAATTAGAGAAGGGTTGTGAAACATGAGAATAGTCTAGCAAACCTTGAGACATACAAAGTTTCGTTCTTCAAGGATTCTAATAGAAATCAACCATGAGAATAGGCGTGGTTGCTAGTGGAACACACTCAATGACTTTGAGAGAAGCTTTGATACGCTTAAGAGAAACTTGTCTTTAGAAAGTACGTCGAATATAAAGTTTAGGTTTAGGGTTTGTTTGTGAAGGGTTTGTTATTATGATGAACCAATAATCCCAAGGAGTTATTATTTTTATTATTTTATTTTAATTAAAAATCCAAACCTTATAACTTAAAACTCTTTTCTAATCATTGTTGAAAGTTAATTAAATTCAAAACTCTCTATCGGAACGATACTCTTTTTACTACTTCGGTAGAACCGTGCACTTACAGTTTTACTCATCAAGTTTTTGGCGCCGCTCCCGGGGAGTTATTGTAATTTGATTAATTTTTTTTATAACGGTTAGACTGAAAGAAGAAAAAAAAACTTTTTCTTTTTCTTCCTTTATTTTTACCATTAACTTCTTGGGTTCTTATTCTTTTATGCGAAGAAACAAAAGTCTTGGTGAATTCGTTCCCGAGATCGAAAGATTTTTACATAAGAGAGTAAGAGAAACACAAAATAATAACGATATGGCTAAGGAACACACTCTTAAGGAGTATGCAACCCCTTCTACGGAAGAGCCATATGCTATTATTGTGTACCCAACGGTTGAGGGTAACAATTTAGAAATAAAACCTGCAGTTATTTACTCAGTGCAGCAAAATCAATTTTTCGGATCACCCACTAAGGATCCGAATATTCATATTTCTACTCTTTTAAAACTCAGTGGAACCTTGAACGCAATCCAAGAGGCCGTAAGACTGCACCTATTTCCTTTTTCCTTAAGGGATAGAGTTAGTGCTTGGTTTCATTCATTGGAAGTTGGTTCTATCGCTTCATGGGACCAAATGAGGCGAGCATTCCCTGCCTGATTCTTTCCCCCTTCTAAAACCGCTCAATTAAGGGCGAGGCTTTACCAATTCGCTAAAAAAGATGGGGAATCTCTTTACGATGCGTGGGAGCGTTTCAAAGAAATGTTTAGCCTTTGTCCCCATCATGGTTTAGAGAAGTGACTTATTATCCACACTTTTTATAATGGTCTTTTATATACCACAAAAATTTATGTTGATGCAGCTGTAGGTGGAGCTTTGATAAATAAAACTTACACAGCAACATATGCTTTGATCGAGAACATGGAACAAAATCACTATCAGTGGACAAGTTAGAGAGTCATCACTGCTTCTTCACCCTCTAAAAAAGAGGCAGGTATGTATGAAATTTATTCCCTTAATCATCTAGCTGCTAAGGTTGAAGCACTCACACAAAAATTTGATAAAATGAATACTAGTGGTGTCACATCTGCCCCTGTATCACCTCCTTGTGAAGTTTGTGGTGTATTTGACCATATTGGCATTGATTGCCAACTAGATAGTGCTATTGAAGGTGTTGAGCAAATAAATTATGCTCAATACAACCAAGGAATGAGGCAAAATTACAACTTTTATAAAACTCCTTAAAATTTCTATGGACAAGCAGCACCACCTGGTTATGCAAACAACCAGAGAGTCCTTCAGAAACCTAGTTTGGAAATTTTAATGGAAAGTTATGTCATGAACCAATCTAAGCAGCTCCAAGAGCTTAAGAACCAAACCGGTTTTTTGAATGACTCTCTTGCCAAACTCACATCAAAAGTGGACTCCATTGCTACTCACAACAAAATGTTAGAGACTCAAATCTCTCAAGTAGCCCAACAAGTGGCTACCTCCTCTCAAACCTCCGGAATCTTTCCAAGCTAAACTGAAACCAACCCCAAAGGCCACATAAGTGCTATTACTCTTAGGGATGGTAAACAATTAAAGGACCTCGTTGGGAAAAGTTAAGAACAATGAGGGAGAGATAGTGTGTGATGAGCCTCAAAGTGAGAAAGCCATAGGAGAGAATGAAAAACCACTTGTTTCACCACCTCATGAGCTTAAAATTCCATTAACACAAGAGTTTGCTAAATCCAAGTTAGATGAGCAGTTTAGAAATTTTATCGAAACACTTCCAAACAAATTGCCACCTAAACTTAAGGATCTAGAGAGTTTTTCCATACCTTGTGCTATAGGATCTGAAACCATTAAGAAAGCCATGTGTGATTTTGGAGAGAGTGTCAGTTTGATGCCCTTGTCTCTTTGTGAAAGATTGGGTATAAGGTAGAGAAACCTCTTTCTAACCGTCAAGCTAATGACTTTAAACGAGCGCTTCGTGGGAGGCAACTCATGAGTTTAATTGTTTTTATTTTGTTTGTTTTGTGTTGTTTTAATTTGTTTTGCAAGTATCTGCCCAAACATGATTCGAAAAAGAAAAAAAATAAAATAAAATTGGAGGCCTTGACCAGAAGCTTGGCACGGCCCGTGCCTGTGGTGGCACGGCCGTGCCAACCCATCAGCACACAAAAACCAAAAAAATTTCCCCTTCTTCCCTCATTCAAACAGTACAACCTCTTTCATCTTCAAACTTTTCTCTCTAAACCCCCATAACCTTCAAACCTCCAAAACTCCACCAAATCAAATAAATTCTAACCCAAATCATCTCGAAACATAAACCAACCATCATAACTAACTTTCATCCATCCAAACCAAAAATTCACCAAATTCGTAATCCCTAAAAATCTAACCCAAAACCACAATTTCTTCACCAATCTTCATCACTAAACTCAAAAACCTTACTTAAACCCCAACCCCATCACTAAAACCCTAACCCTCTCCAAAACCCAAACCAAGTCAACTAGGTCAATGGCATCTAAGAGGAAGGGAAAAGAAATTGAAGTCTCCGGAAGCAGTGCAAGCAGAAAACAATCAACAGTCTGAAATCATGGGATCGAATTCAAGGATCTCGAACAAAGGAATTAATCTCTAGAAATAGCTCTCCTTGCAGGTACCCTAATGTTAATGATATGGATAGACTAGGAATAGATGAACATGTGATTAGGCTGTTGAATAGACTGGGTTGGTCGAGATGTTGAAACCTACGAGGGGGTTTGAAAACTTCACCTATGAGTTCTTGAGCTCTCTTTCTTATATAAAGATAGGGCGAAGACGGATAACCCCGTTCATAGGATCACATTCCGGATCTTAAATGTTGCTAATGAGATGTCATTGGAAGCTTTTTGCTCCAAACTTAGCCTCGCAAATGCAGGGTATATCCATGACTCTTGGGATCAAAGTTTAAGACCGGCCGACTACGACCCCGTTGCCTTTTGGAAGAGCATAATCAGTTCAAACCAATACAATTCCCGCTCCAATAAGGCTAGTAACATTCACAACCATATGCTTAGGTACCTTCAAAAGGGTTATGACTTGCACCATCTCGGGTAGGAAAGAGGGAGGAATGATGAGGACTGATGAACTTTTTATGTTGTGGGCTATGCTTTATAACCACCATGTTAACATTTGCTACTATTTGATTGATTATCTTGTTTCAATTGCTAGAAAGAAACCGAATGATAAAGGTGATATAGTGGTACGTGGTATCATCACTTTCATTGCTAGGAAGTTTGGATTGAATATGAGCAAGGGGATCAATAGAATTAAGGGGAACAATTATCTAGACTTAGATACCCTCACTACCATGTCTTTTATTAGAATCCATAACTTCCAATACGAGTGGAGAGTCAATAGGGCTAATTGTTTGATTATTCTACCTAATCCAGACATTACTAATCCGGAGGTGGTGGAAAACTTGTTTTATGTTGGCACTAACCCACAGGTACGCGATGATGGTGATGATGGTGGTGATGAAGAGGAGGTAGGTGCAAACTTGCACCGTGAGCAAGAAGCCGGTGGAAGCTATAATGATGAACGGTGGGCATGAATGCAAACCGAAATTCAAAGAATAAGCACCGAGCAACAAAGACAAGGTGTTGAAATGGCTGGGCTGAGGAACGATGTCCAAAGGGGCAATCGAATAAATGAAGAAACTAATCAAATGCTCCGGAACATGATGCAACACCTTCACCTCCAAGGTTCACCTCATAGACCTCAATAAAATTGCAACACCTTCTAAATTGGTCGTTTCTTATACATGAAAGTGATTTCTTGTGTTTTAAGTGTTTTTGCTATACCCACATCTTGTTTTATTGTGAAAATTCTCCAATGAGAAAAGCACAAAGTTGCATCCCTTGAGCAAGTGTATGAGTAGGTATTTTAAGGAGCACGTTCTAATTTTAGTGGTAAATTAACCCTTTAAAGTTTTCAGAGTAAAAGTAATATAAGTTAGTGTGGGAAATAATAAGAGGGCGGAAGCAAATATAACTATAAAGGGGACATCACTGAATCTGGGGGGAAAGGATACTCCCTCACTGACTTCCCCCGTGGAGGTGGTGTTTCCCTTGACAAATAAAGGTAGCTTCCGTAACTCTTCTAAAAATGGCATCTAAAAAATTTACCCAAAGCAAATAAAGCAAATAATTGCTTTCTTTAAAACGAGGATGGTACCCTTACAGCCAACCTGATTTACAGATGCAATGGTGTATCGAGGGCAACCTCTTTACTAGCGTCTACCCCACTCCCCAAATTTTAATTTTAAATATGCCATAAATAACCAAAGAATTCTCATCTCTCTTATATGAAATGAAGAAAGAACTTTTCTCGGTTGGTTTAGTGCCAAGGTTAGAACCTGTTTCCTCATAATATCTATCTTATACAGGAGCAAGAAAAGGGCTGGACTACACACACACACACTCACTTAAGACTTGTTGTTGGGTTGAATAAGATCATAAGAAATACTTGAAGTTGTGATTAGTGTACATTTGAAATAAAGCATTAGAGGAGACAAAAGTTTTTAATTGTTATTGTCATATGATTAATCTTGTTTATGCTGCTATGTTTATGTCTTTTGCTTGAGGACAAGCAAAGATTTAAGTGTGGGGGAGTTTGATGAGTCAATAATTAGTGTTTTTAATATAATATTTGACTCCGTTTATTTATATTTGATTCCATTTTATTTTATATTATTTTCTTTTTAGAACTATTTTACTTCAATTGCAAGTTATTTAATTTCAGGAACAAATAATTGAAAGATTTAGTCTTGGAGCAAAAGAAAGAGGATTTGGAGCTGATTCAGGCTGAAAATACGAAAATTGAGGACAAAAATATGTTTTCCCCGAGTCAGAGACTTGGCACGGCCCGTGCCACCAGCCACAAGGCTGTGCCAACCTTCAGGATGTTCTTTTGCTGCTTCTGCTTCAAGGACAAGCTGCCTATTAGTTTATTTCTGACCTAAAAACCCATGGTTTCTTATGGAACATTCTAGTGATGTATTTCTTAGGGCTTAAGTCATTGCAAACTATAAATAGAGTAGCTAGCTATCATAACAATTCATCTTTTGTTCTTGGAAATAATAAGTGACAATTGTTTCTTTGAATAAAAGTTCACCTTTATTTTATGTTCTTCTTCTTCTTCTTCTTCTCTTCTATGTCTACAATGACCGTTAGTGAGTAGACTCTTCTTGTCTTGGGATTGTTGGATAAGTCTAATGACATAATCCTAAACCAAGCCATAAACCCTACTTTTATATAAATCTACTTTCTAATCTAATTTCACCGTTTTTATAATGAATTAACAAATACCAAACTCATAATGCGACATCGGAGGGTTAGTATTTGTTAATTCATCATCACAAATATCAATTCATAATGCGACAACGGAGCTTTGATATTGGAACAAGTGAAATTAGAGAATGGTTGCGAAACATGAGAATAGTCTAGCAAACCTTGAGACATATAAAGTTTCGTTGTTCGAGGATTCTAATAGCAATCAACCATGAGAATAGGCGGGGTTGCTAGAGGAACACACTCAATGACTTCGAGAGAAGCTTTGATACGCTTAAGAGAAACTTGTCTTTAGAAAGTACGTTGAATATAAAGTTTAGGTTTAAGGTTTGTTTGTGAAGGGTTTGTTATTATGATGAACCAATAATCCCAATGCGTTTTTATTTTTATTATTTTCTTTTAATTAAAAATCCAAACTTTATAACTCAAAACTCTTTTCTAATCATTGTTGAAAGTTAATTAAATTCATAACTCCTTGTCGGAACGATACTCTTTTTACTACTTCGGTAAAACCGTGCACTTGCGGTTTTACTCATCAGTAACAGACAATCTTCTTTCAACAAAACATGAAGAAAGTGGTCGGGAATTAAGCAAAGACACATTATGTTGGAATGTGGCTTAAGTGGTGGAGCACTCCGGATTGGGAAATATGTCTCACATACACCACCCATTTCAGGCAAAGTCAATAGAACAACGGCTCTATTGTAGCAAGTACCGATTTAGGCTTTTCTTCAAAGTTACCGGTAGGTACCGGGTTAGTTTTTACTTGGTTGTGATGAATGTGAGCTTGAAAGGGAATTTTCACTTTAAATTTCACATCTTTGGTTGGTTTGACGTCGCCGGATGCTACGCTGGAACCTACGCCCACGCCGGAAGCTTCACTGGAAGCTTTGCTTTTGGCCGGTTTCGGTTCAACGCCATCCTCTGCCACATTTTCAACCATATCACTCAATGTCTATTCAATAAAAAAAATAACATAGAAAAAATAAATAAATAACTTGTGCGGCAAGCAAAGAAAGGAATAAAAGTGGCGCAAAAATTCAAAAATTGGGCATCACAAAAGCGTGACTTAAGTCACGCCAGTCTTAACCTTCGTGTGAGTTAACTCATGCATCCCTTCCAACTAGCGTGAGTTAACTCACGCTGACCCCTATCACCTATTGAAAAAAAAATGACGTAATTAGTAGAAAAACCAGTAAAATCAGATGAGTTTTGAGGGTACATTATCTGTTCTTTGATGCTTGATGGGCGTAGAAACTTGCTTCCTGGCAATTTGCAATGATTTGGAACGAAGATTTTGACCCAAAATATCACACTTTTTGGGTTTTTGGAGGTGGAAGGAAAGAAAAATGGAGTTGTGTGATTGCTTGCTGGGTTTTGTTCGAAAATAGTACTCAGTGCGAGTTAACTCACAAAGCGTGACTTAACTCACACTATATGAGTGAAGGGAGCAAGCAATTTCTTTTGGGTAAAGAGCATAACTCTTGTGCTTCTTATTGGTTGTTGTACCTGGTTAGGGTGTAGGTAGTGGTGTTTTTTAGGTGGAGTATTGAGCCTTTTAGGCCCAGTTGTAATGTATTTTGAGCTGGGTCAGTTTTTAGGCCAACTAGAAGTTTTTAGGATATCCAGGATAGGTGGGGTGTAATTGGTAATTGGTAGTTTTGTTTTAGGTTTTTTCATATGTGCCGCCTTATATATGGCTCCTCTTGGTATGTTGTTTATTGCAAGCCGGGCCCATCTTGTGCAAGTTATGCGTAATAATATTTACTTTTTTAAAAAAAATAGTTTCGAATTTTTGGACCTTTTGTAAAAGAAAATGATTTACACTACCAAAAAAAAGAAAATGATTTACATGTTGAGTACATATTTCTATTTATAGTTTATCTTAATAATACTAAAAAAAAATAGTTTCGAAGCATCAAATTAATGTAACTATGTTAGATTTGCACTCTTCAATTCATACAAAAAAAGACATTAAAATTAATGCAATTTCCATTAATAGATCCAACATAATTGGGATATTGTTGATGAATGTTCACCACCTGAACCACATTAGAAGCATCAAATTTCACTATAAGATTCAGAAAAGAAATGTCTTTTGCAAATTACAAACCTTTTCACATAGTTAAAGCTTCTGCTACCTCTAAATCCAGTAATGATAGAACTTACCAACAACTAGCAACAACAACTACTTCATTATCTCTCAAAGTAATTGTGAATACTTAAATGCACAATAGAGTGGAAAATAAATTATTGAATGTTTTTTTCAGGGGTTATTGAATGTTTTTTTAGTCACCATGAAGAAATATATTTTGAATAGTGTTGAAATTGAAATAATTATAATTTATAGAGATTAATGTATCTTCAATCTTTTAATATATATATAGACTGTAGTGATATTCTTTCGTAATCTTCAAATTTTAGCATAATAATGTTGTGATGATATTTTTCCTCAAAAAAAAATGCGGTGATGATATTTTATTTCCTATTCTTTCGTAATCTTGCTCTACTGTTTAAAATTTCTAATTCCGTCACTATATCTACATGTATGATGTGTATCCAAATATTGTGTCCTAAATTTGTGACAAAAACTTGTCTTTTGTTTTTGATTTTGCTAACCAGTACTTTTCGAAGTATGGTTAAGAAATCTATAAATAAAAATTTTATCTTAAAAAATGTAAGATATTGTTTTTAATTAAGTAATGATTACATAATTTTTTTATGAAAACTTACTTATTTTGAATGTTTAATCAATATTCTTGGAGCAAGCATTTTTTTTTCTTTTTTTTGTAATAGGAATGATCAACCTTGTGGGACCAACTAGCACATAATTATTCTAGAGACTAGAGTATTTAACACACATGCCAAGGGGAATGTTTATGGGGTCCTCTCCTCACGATGAGTAAGGTAAAAAAGAAAATAATGCAGTATGTCATGTGTCAGATACCGTCATTCTCCTTTTTCTCTGCCAACCAGGATACACAAATGAAAGTGGTGGGACGTATAATTAGCAATGATAGTTAGTGATAATGGTGTCAAGGTGCATAGTTTGGATCTTGTATGGGAGTATTACTATTGAAGAAAGACGGTGTGCATGGTCACAATTATTACTATTTAATTATAAAAAAAAGATTACATGACATTGAATGTTGGTGTAAAATTATTGTATGACACAATGCATCAAAATTAAGCTCTTTAAAAATTTAAAACATTAATTTATGCTTTTCCTCTTTTTTGAGAGGAGGAAGGGGAAATGTTTTTCCTCTTTAAATAGACATTTTTTTACAAGAAAAAGAAATGGACTTCCTTGATTTTGGATGATCCATATTAATTTTTTACATATAATTATCCTTAAAAAAATATTCACATATAATTAAATAGAATAATTTCATTTTCATTAAGAAGTTAAGATTTACATATTTGAGATGTAATGTAAGATTCGTGATAAAATGTAGACATAGTATTCCTTCAAAAAAAATGTAGACATAGTATTATACTCCTAAAAAATCCACTAAAAAAATTTATTATGTCCATCACTTCAAGTAAATGATAAAAACAAAATAGGACAGGAGAAATTAAATGATAAAAAGAAAATGGTGATTTTACTCAATTGCTCATATTAATTATTTGTATATTTTCATAATAATAAATTCAAATTAAAGAATAATAACTTCAAGAATAATAACTTGAATAATTAATAATGAGCAATTGAGTAAAATCATCATTTTTTTTTTATCATTTACTTTCTCCTATCCTATTTATAAAAGATATTTGTGTCAATAAAATTTAATGTATTTGGTTCAAATTCTTAGCAGACACATAAACTTTTATTGATTCAAATAATCAAATGCCTTTTATAAATATTGTCATAGTTGAGTATATTTTTTCTTAATTCGTATAAAATGCTTAAATGTGACAAATATTGTGGCACATAAGGACATACTATCATAGAAGAGAAGACAATAGTTATAGAAAAATAAATACTAACAAATGTCTTTAGGTATAGTTTAAGAAATTAAAAGAAATAACTTTTACAAATAAAATGATGAATCAATTAATTTGGCAAGCGAATATTTTTAAGACAATTTTTTTAATGAATTCTTTAAATCACGATTTTAGCTTGCCCCAAAAATAAAAGGAAAAAAAAAACGATTTTAGAACACTTGTTTGTGGAAGCATGTAGAGGTGAGTATTTGTCGCGTGGGTTTAACTTAGTTGATAGGGACAATACATAATATATGTAGGGATTGAGTTCGAATATCAGATACATTATTTCTCCACGTTTAAAATATGTGAGCTACGACACTAAGTTAATTGGCAAAAAAAATAAAATGTAGAGGTGAGTATTTGATTGAGGCTAGAGCTTTTATAATGTCTGCAATTTAATCTTACATTTATTTTTGATTAAGCTAGACTTATAAGTTATAACTTATTGAATGCAATGTCACGTGAAGATATCAGAAGTATCATCACCTGGCTGGCTTTTATTCCTCTCTAGCTAGATTGAGTAGTAACCATCTTCATGTCAAGGTGATACTTGCTTTAATGCAGACATGTATTTTTCAGCAACTGACACACCCCAAAACCTGAATGAATGAATGAATGTTTTTATACAGAACCGTACAGCACGCAAAGAAAGAAAATGGCAGGGAAAAGTAAAACCATCACATTCGCATTGATATTCACACCTAAATACTTCAATCTGAAATTCTTTACATGATCAATGACATCCCAATTCATTAATAACATGGAAATGTTAACGAATGTTTTCAAGATATTGATTAATAAAACAAGGGAAATGTTCAGGGCACAAGTTAATGAATCAATATAAAAATACTTTATTGAAATGTGTGCATTACATTGAATCTTTAACTTTTTAATGAGTTGAATGTACAAAATTTTAGAAAATCTTTTTTCTTTTAGGTTTCTTAACACGTGTCCTAAGGGCACAAGTTAACACTACCCATAAAACAAATATAATATTATTGTATTGAAATTTGTGTAATCAATTCTTTAAAATGTAAAATTTGTTTTTACAACTAAAAATTGACTATTTTTTACTATCTTAATCATTCGGTCATACTCCATCCGTTTCAAAATACATGTCCATTTTGGAGAAATTGCAGTAACCAAGAAACCAAATAAATTTTGTTATTTTTGATGAAATTATGTGTGTGTTTTCTATAATACCCTTAACCATTTATTATTTCATTCTATTTTTTTTCTCTACAATAAATATGTAAGGGTATTATTGACAAGACAATAATTAATTTTGCATTGAAACTTGAAAGCGACAAGTATTGTGAAACAAAATTATTCTCCAAAATGGACAAGTACTATGAAACGGAGGGAGTATTTATAAAAAAAAAAAACAACTTTTTAAATTCTTTTGAATAATTAATGTATCTGATATATATATATATATGTGTGTGTCAAATACATTAATTATTAAATAAATCTAAAAAAAGTTGTTTTTTATTTAGAAATGTGACCGTTCTACATTATACAATTTTCAAATTAACCAGACAATTAAACCATTTGCTAATGCAAAATGTATTGTTGGATTGCCGTGCTTCTAAAGCACATGATGAAATAGTAAACTATACTTACTTAATTGGCAGTTAAGGTGTACAAGTAAAATAAGTGTTGTAACTTGTATTCTTGTAACATGCACGATAGTTTCCTGCATTAAATTATAAATTTCATCTTTGAATCAAAGTGAATTAGAATGAGACCGATTGAAATAATGATGGAAAACAAATTTGTATTTGGTGCAACAATACTATCTTATTTGTGCACTATAGACTGAATTTGTTAACCTGTATTTGCGGTAAGCACAATATGAGGACTAAGCCTATGAATAAGCTACAACTCTTAACTTTTTTATCTGATTAGGTCATGCATTGAGAATAATCCCAGAGGTTCTATTTATAGTGTTTTTGTCCCCCTTTAGTCGTAACAACGTGAGAGCCTTTCCCTTGAGCTTTCACCGGTTTGGTCCTATAATGGCGGGCACGTCAAGCTTATCTGTATCCGTATGTCTTGCTTGAAGGCCCTAGATTTAGCTGTTTGGCTTTAGTTTAAGAGATAAGGGCGGCCTTGTGCCCTTCGGTGGCGCCCTTATTTTAATTAGGACAAGTGTGATTATCCTAAGACAAGTGTGATTATTCTTGATATGGCAGTCCATAACCCTAGAAAAGTTATGGGTTTAATTAGAACTTGATCATCTCTATCTTAAAAGTGTAATGTAAATCATTTTTCTGAATTCTGAGTACTGAAAAAATGTTCAAAATAAAATTGAGAAGACACCAATATGTACAACAACAATCAAGTTTAATTTATTTCACTAAGCAGAGTCGGCTAATTACCTTGATGCTAGCCTAGATGTTCGAGAAGACGTCAATATATAAACTATAAACTACTAAAAAACAAGTTGAATTAACAACGAAAATTAGAAACAGGAAAATATAAAATTCATTTCTACAAGGTAGAAACTCTAAAATTGAAGACCAGTTCCATTTTTCCCATCACTAATTCTTGTTGATAATTCAACTTTTGCTAGTAGTTGAAATAGAAAGAAGAAATCAAGTGAGTAGTAGTAATACTATTAAATATATCCATGACTTCTCCTAAGTTAATTACCATGATCCTCCTCCTCCTAACATTCCAGTCCAAATCCCTGCTGAATATCCTTGTTGATCTTCCTTATTATTATTCTGATCCAAATCCAATATTGTTGGGGTATTTGTACTAGAAACATGTTTCAAATCCTCAAAAGGAAACAAAACCCTTCCTTCACTAATTGTCTCTTGAACACCATGATCAAGAGTACTTGCATAACCACTTCCTGAGATTCCATCTAAACAGAAATTCATCGGTACTTGCTTAAAATCTTGCAAAGGAAATCCACAACCTTGAACTTGAGCAGGCATGAAAGAATGCAAACCCCTTGAACTTGAATTCAACCCTGCAGTAAGAAGCTCCAATGCTGAAGAAGTGGAAGAAGAAGTGTTGTTATTTTGCTGAACCAAATCAGATATGTGAGGGAACCCTAAATTTAGATCTTGTCCTTCTTCATGATGGATCTTATGGTTTTGGTTTTCATCAAGTGTATTTTTTGTTGAAGGTGATGGATTTGAAACAAAATTAGAAGAAGATCTATTTTTGTTGTTTTTCCTTGAACCACCACCAACAGGAATGTTTCTAATGGATCCACCTTGAGTCCAATACCTTCTACATGTTTTGCAGAAATATCTTGGTTGTGTCAAACTATAGTTGTTGTAGTAACAAAATTTTGTGTTAATTGAATTACACCTTGGACAGTTAATTGCTTCTTGTTTCTGTTGTTTTGGCTTCCTCTCCAACATAGGTTTTTCACATGTATTTGTTGCTAAAATATTACCTTCTATTAATGGCTTCACCATAATCTCCTTCAATATTCAAAATAATTAAATAAATACAAGATAATTAATAAAGTTTGTGAGTATTTGTGTCTTTAGGATCAAATAAATATATTTGAAATTATATGAATTCATTTTTCTTTTGAAAAAAAAGAGACTGAAAATAAAAGGTTAAATTGAAACTTGTTGAAGGTCTTTATGGAAAAAGTAAGTATTAAAGTGAAAGACATAGTATTATATTAAAGAAAACTTATATGCAAAATTTCTTTTATTCATAAAGAAAAGTACATGGATTAATTAGTTACCTGAGGCCACTGAGTTGTGTCCATGGATTGATGAAGAAGAAGATGATGATGAAAGGATGAAGTTGAAAGGAACACACTCTAGCTGTACTCAAAATAAGTTGAGAGAGAGGGGGAGAGAGAAAAAAAAAGGTGGTGCAGCTTTTGTATTTTTTAGTTGAAAATTGAAAGGTGGTGCAGAAGTAGAAAAAGGGAATGTTTTTTATAGGAATGTGAGTGGGGCGGTCTTACTATGTGAGCGGTTGGATTACTTTTTCCAACACTATTTATCAATACAAAAGCAATTATTTACTACATGGTGGCTTTATTATTTACTACATGTATTAATGGTTCAACTTCTCAACAATAACACAAAATGCTTCATTTTGTATCTGTGAATATCAAGATCATAAGGTAATATGGAAATTATTTCTAAATGTGAATGCAAACGAAGGGATAGATAAAATAAGTATTTTTTTTTTACTAAAGATAAAAGAAGTACTAAGAATCTTATTTCTACTAATCGGTGCCCCCCATGTATTTGTTAAAAAAGAATCCAAAAATAGAATTTTTGTTTTAAAAATATTAGTTATTACTTTTGATTAAGTAATAATTACATGACTTTTTAATAAAAAAATTATTTCCTTTAGTTGTTTAACTAATGCCCCTAAAACATTGTTTAACGATTAAAGATTTAAAAAACCACCTACCATTTTTTTTATATAATTTAACTCTTATTTTCTCTCATTTGATAGTTTAGAGATTCCACTTGAGAAAAATTAAGAGAGTTTTTAATGAAGAGAATCCAAAGAAAGTCATTAAATAGGTATGAACCCAATCACTAAAAACTAGTGTTATATTAAAAATAGAGTAAATCACACATTTATTCCTTAAGAGAAGTTTGGATTACACCCTCATTCTCTATTATGTGAAAATATGTACTCCCTTCTTGTAAGAGGTAAAAATCTAGACGAAGAAACTCTAATAAAAGATGCTTGAATTACACTTATTTTATTTTATTTTGTGTTGCTTCATATTTGCTAATAGAATTTAAAGTTGTATATGTTAGTGATATTGTGGATCAAATTTTTATAAAAAAATAATATTCAGAATGAAAAATAAAAATAAAGAATGCATTCAAATTTTAATTATATTAAAATGTACATACAATCAATTTTCCACAAATCAAGTGTTAAATCTTCGAGTTTTACGAGTTTACATCTAAAAAAAATAAAAAAAAAATGGCCCTTTTTTTATGCCCATTTTTTTTTCAAAACCCAATTCCTTTTCTACAAACCCAAAGACTGAAACGTTTATTGAATAGTTACCTTTACATTAACACGTTGCTCCTGAAATAAAACGTTTCTTTTTCTTTCTTCTCTGAGTTCTCAAACCATGAACCGGGGAGCACATACCAGTTAGGATTGCGATTCCGTCGGTGGAAATTCAGATTTCGATGTCAGTGATTGCGACGCCGGTTAGGGTTACGGTGGTGGTGTTTGTTGACCTTTTAAAGATTAACTAGTTTATTTTTTAGATAATTTTATTAACAACTTTAGGAACTTGTAAAACTTGCTTTTTTTGGATGGTTTTATGGATGACTTAAACTTAGAGACTTATGAAACTTATGATTTTGTGCGTTAATTTTTATATTTTGATGTTAAGTTGAGCATAACGTTTTATTATGGTAGTTTGGTATAATTTGTCTTTGTAATTAAGTCATATTTTGCACTACTGACCTATTTATAATATTATATTAGCTTAGATATGTCATGCATATAATAAGTTTTATATAATTTTAATTTTAGGTAAACTCGTACAAGTTCTCGAGTCGAGTTTACCTAGACAAAATGAATTGAGGTAAACTCTCGAGTTGCAAAATCTTGCATGCAATACCTATATTTTTTTTACATTTTGTGGGTTGGATTTTGTTGCTAGCCTATAAGAAATACAATATTATTAATGGGAGGGAACTAGAGACTTACAATAAGAAAAAGGGAAAATTTAATTTAAGTTTTTCTCATAAATGGAGATTGTAATTTTTTCTAATATAACTTGCATAAAAGAGAAAAGGAGTGTATAATTTTACATGAGAGAAGAGAATATTGTAATTTAAGCAGCTCATAGAAGAGAGCCGTGTAATTTAGTAATAAAAAAAATGTTGGGTTTATATATATTTTTATCCATTACATAATAATAATATTATTATTTCATTTTATGCACTTGTTTTAATGGTATAAAAATCTATAATATATTCGATTAATTTTATTTATAAATTTTCTATAAGTTTCTTAAATTTTAAAAATTATCAACCCGATTGAACCAAACCAATCAATTACACCCTCATATGTTATCTTAAAATTGTTTGCTTAAATTTTTCACATATACTCATAAATTCATTTTTTTTTAAATATAAACACATCTTTCTATTTTTACTGATTTATTTTTTTTGAAAGGATTTTTACTGATTTATGAAACTGCCAAAGATAATGAGAATCCCTTGATTGGTGGATTCATAACTAGAATGTGGTTAATGATATGTGTCTCTTGAAAATTATTAGTAGCAACGATGATGACAAGGTTGATCGTTGTCATAATAGAGGTTTTATGTATCCTCATATTGGATATTGTGTCCCCTTCATTTGTGTCATTTAACCGGAGAGAATGGTCATATTAGGATCGTAAGAAAAGACTACTTTTTTTTTCTTTGTGGTTGTCAGGGTTTGAACCCCGGACCATGCATATATTATGCATTGCCCTACCAGCTGAGCTAAGCTCACGAGGACAAGAAAAAACTACTTTAGTAACGAGCGAAACACCCTAGGTTTTCTCCCTCTTTTTTTTAACCCTTTTAAGTTAGTCGTGCTATTTGTTAAATGTTTGGATGATTAAACATCAATACAGAATAGTATGTATGGGTTCGAATATGTTTTTATAAAACATTATTTCCGTGAGCCAGAAATCAATTTATATGAATTTATCGATTAATCAATATGTAGACATCGATTAATATTTGGTTATACCATAAGATCCTATCTCCGCTCTAGAAAATGATTTTTGCCTATGTAGAAATCGATTCTTGCGTCCCATGAGCATAGCTTAGTTGGCAGGGACATGTATTATTATATGCAGAGGCCAGGGTTCGAACCCCGGACACTCCACTTTTTCACCTTGAAAAAGATGAATTCTAGTCACTAGACTCTTGACCCAAAAAAAAAAAAAAGAAATCGATTCTTGCGCACTATGTTTCAAAAGGATAAAATAGTTCAACTCTTATATATTATGAGCAAAATTTGAATTTTCAAGTAAAAACCTTATTTTTTAGAGATATGAAAACCAATCTATTTAAAGGACCTCAATTCAGATATTTTTTCATTTGAACTCTTGCCAAAATATGAGTTGAAATCACAGTCTCGAATATTCAAAAAGATCTATAAAAATCGAATTCTAAATTGTTTCTAGTTCTATTTGTCGTTGTGGATCAAATAATTCAAGGAGCATAATACCACTATTGTTTTTTTTAGAGGAAAACCACCATTGTTTCTCATTGACCAAAATTGTCTTTTGATCTGTAAAATTTGTAATTCAATTATGTTTCCATGATCTTTTTAGAAAGACAACCTTGTTCTTAAACCCAAACATCGAGGAACCGTTCTTCTGCCATCTTGTTCGTAAACGAGTGAATTGTGAATTTTCTTAGACGTAAATAATGATCCAAACCTAATATTATGAGTGATAAAGCAAGTCCCTGATGCATGTAAAGACAAGTTGCATTTTGTATGAGATGCAAGTGATATGTTGCACACTTGATGTATTGCATGGAAGACAAATGATTCATTGCATGTAAGGAAACTTGATTTACCTCTCCTATAAATAGCAAGCAGATTTGATCGATCTCATCATCCCATCAAAGTAGTAACAAACAACAAGCACCGGAGCTTGTTGAGAGTGAGAAAAAAATATAGGGATGAAATATAGTTTCTCATGTAAGATTTTTTTTAATGTTAGTATTCTCCTATATATAAAAAAGTTATTGACTTTTGTCTCATGTATTTTTTCCCTTATCTTTTCCGAATTCTACCTAAATATTAAGTGCTTGCTTCCTCTTTTCTTATTTTAGTTGTGTGATATTTTTTTTGGTTAAATACCACTTTTTGTCCCTTTAGTTTGACAAAATTTTCAAGTTAGTCCTTTAAGTTTCGAAAGTTTCAATTAGGTCCTTTTTGTTTGACAGAATTTCCAAGTTAGTCATTTAAGTTTCAAAAGTTTCAAAAAATCATGGTTTTTCAAAAGTTTCAAATATGTCCTTTTAATTTGACAGAATTCCCAAGTTAGTCCTTTTAACATAGGTCATTTTAATTTGACAGAATTCCCAAGTTAAAAGACCTAATTGGAACTTTCGAAATTTAAAGGACTAAATTGAGAATTATGTCGAACTAAAAGGATCAAAAGTGGTATTTAGCCTTTTTTTTTACTCTAGTATCCAACATTTGGTGCTAGAGATTGGTATAACATGCCAAAAGCTTTAGTTCTAATTGCTTCGTCCATCACCATCAAAAAACCTTAATTATGATGTGTTAAGAAAAAAAGGGTGGCTGTGTTCGTCATGAGTTGCTAACCTGTGAACCAATTGTAAACATTATATCATCATTTAATAACATCTCAAATTATGTAGATGTGATCCTGATAATCATAATCCTAAACATTATTTTTAATTTAGATTTTGAAGAAATTATAACTCTTTGAACAAGGTTAAACATATACAATTACAATAAAACAAATCTGCAAATAAATTAAACATAACATATAATTAGTGTGATATTATGATTATTATTAAGAAAAAAAATTATGTGCATTTCCTTACATACCTTTCACATGGTTA
>Ga0315914_1002698_pt1 | contig 27141 bp, 14 predicted proteins | sample MpolenodulesMG_FD_203920 | JGI IMG/M metagenome (GOLD analysis project Ga0315914, IMG submission 203920) | Medicago polymorpha root nodule microbial communities from Los Angeles, California, United States - elongated nodules | ecosystem: Host-associated > Plants > Roots > Nodule | place: USA...
GTGACTTTAAAAAAAATGTTTTAGTACGGTATATCAATTTTGGAAGCAACAATATATCAATCAAAATGGAAGTGGCTTAGTGGTGAAAATTGTAAAGTGTAGTCATATGATACCCTGTTTGATTCTTTGCAAAACTTTTTTTTTCCTAAAAAGAGTGGGATTAGGGTTAGGTCAGACTGTCTAACATTTATATATATAAAGATTAAATTAAAAGGCCCAAAACGCACTAGAGTTCCGGCAGATTTAATGAAAGCGTAGAACTGAAAAAACAGATGTTGCCGCATCTGATATTTTTCTTCTCATCAATCACATCAGTGCCTGGTACTCAACTCCATTGATTTTCCTTCTTCTTTTTATCTTTTCTAACTATATTATTTTATGTTTGGAATTTGACTTTACTTGCGTGGAATCATCTCTGTTTTATTCTATTACTTTCATCCCTAAATATAAACTATGAAGCATTGACACCGGACAATGACTCTTTGATACCGGCATGTGATCACATGTGTTGGTGTCGGAGATAGGACACGTTTTTTATAAGAAGTTCCGATGCTATATTTATTAACCTCCTTTGGAAAAAAAATTGTCCTGTAAGTTTGTATTGAAATAATAGTCTTTTCTCGCCCACTTTCTGACTTGTTTTTCGTTGTTTCCCTATACCTGTTGTTGTTCATGTGATTGACTTCATTTTTTAAATCCACTCCATTTAATTTAAGGGGAAATTGCATTAACACCCCTATAAGTTTTCCCCTAAACACTTCAAAAAAAGTTTAGGCTGTTTTGCCCTATTGCCCTACAGGGCACTGGACTGGACCAGAGATTTTGCGGCCTAATCCGGTTTTGCTCTCTGGCCTGCTTCCCCACACCAGGTAGGGAGGGGTTGACAGATTCTTTTGACAGCAATACATACTAGCTACGGATGGAACTTCCGATTGAATTGAATGGTTACGAAATTCAAGTATATCTATCATTTGTGTCACACAATATTGATAATTTGTTAGGAGGCATAATTTCTCCTCCACCAAAATATTGGAACTTTTTTCATAATTATTTTAGTCCTTGTGTTATAATTGTTCTATTGAAATATAATCTCTACAATTTATTTCTTTCCCGCAGTGACTCCTTATACTCATTTCATTTGTTAGAGCAAATTAAATTGAATATTATAATATGTGTTACATTATGTTACCACCACTAGTCTCTGATGATTTTGCTATTGCTTCTTTTATTTATAGACTAAGGTTGTCCTCATATTTGAACTTGTTAAGCAGGTTTGTTGCTTTGCTAATTTTTGTTGTTGACGATAATTGCTAAATCATACAATGCCCTATGAATTATTAAAGTGATGCCCTTCTGAGTATGTATACTTACTGAACCTATTTGCATTGTTTAGTGAAACAAAGCGGAATAGCAAGATGTCAGAGGCTAATTCTTCCATATGCAAAAAGAAAAGGAATGGAGAGTGGTCAAGTATGCCTTATGATCTGCTCTCAAGTATTGCAAATAGGCTGGAACTGATTGATTTTACCAGTTTTACTCATGTTTGCAAAGATTGGCGCTATGCTACTGAACCTTTGTATGAAGCTAAATTCAGTGGATGTGATCCATGGTTTCTGTTGTATGGTGAAGAAGGTCTTCCTTGTTCCATACTAAACAGGAATGATAAAGTCTACACTATCGAAATTCCAGAACTGGACAGGTCAACTTGCCTTGCGTCCTACGGTGGATGGTTGCTTGTCTTTCGCGATGATTCATTGTTTTTCTTTTGCCCCTTCTCTAGAGCAAAAATACAACTTCCAAATTGTCCTTTGACAAAATCACATAACTATATTGCAGCGTTTTCTACAGTTCCCACATCTCAGGATTGCATTGTTGTCGTGATTAAGAACGTCAGTTATTTTAAAATAGAACTGCACACAATTTGTCGGGGAGATGAAATATGGTTTAAACACCAATTTTGTCACCATGAATATGATGCGTTTCCCTTAATAAGGAGTGCATCATTGTTTATTGAAGGGCAGTTCATCTTTGTCAGCCATAGACTTGTTGTTATATTTGACGTTGCTAATACCAAACAATGGAGTGAGTATAGTTTAAGATTTATACAAGATCAACTTGATGATGAAGCAGTGTTGAAGTGTAGATTGAAGGATCTATTGTCAAAGAAAGCTAAAAAAGAAAAGAAGCATAGATTAAAGGATCTGAAAAGAAGACTAGGACTTGGCGACAATGTTGCAATAGATACTTGTGGGACACTCTATGATGCAAAAAATTTGGTGTGGGGTGAATACATTCGGTCAGTTACATTATTTGAACATCGTCTCCTTAAAGGAGTATGGATCGTGCCAAGATATCATAAACACTAAGATCAAAGATGGTAACTTGTTGGGGTCATATTTTGTTACTCTTTCATGGATTTTTTGTCATTTTTTCTTTGTTTTATGGATTTAGTTATCTAAAACTTGAGATTTTATTGTTTGATCTATTGACTAAACTGTTTTATGGTTAAGGATTTGCATAACTTTTTTATTTTCTTGTATGCTTTTACTATGAAGTGTATGTATTAGCATCCAAACAACCAATATTTGTACGTTCAAAATTGGGGTAACTTTTTTGGGAACCATGTGTGGGGACCGGGGAAAACACTTCCAAGGGTGGATTTCATCGAGAAAAAATAAATTGGCACAATTTCTTAGACAAAATTTCTACAATTTAGGTTGCTTAGCATGTGCCCTAAGGGCACAAGTTAACATTTCCCTTAAACTTTTTAACTATTAACATAAATATTATTGAGACATGAATATTCTACAGACTTAAATATAGTCATATTTTTTTGAAAAGTTAAATATAGTCATATTTGTAAGCATATGTACTCTACTGTTGTATGTTATTAACATGGTTGTTGCGAGTTTGTTCGAAAATTCATCCTTTTTGTTTTTGGTGACTTTGAATTTGTATTGTATCGATGTACTCTGTCAATTTGGATAAATGGATATCGCTTATTTTTGTCAAAAAAAACTATTAAATTTAAGAGTTTAATAGTGGTGGGTTGACGGTTCAAAACAGTTTTGCACACACAACCAATCAAAACATTCTGAATTGCCACATCAATTAATGATTTTAATTTATGTGGGCTAAACGTGGCAATTCAGAATGTTTTGATTGGTTGTGTGTGCAAAATTGTTTTGGTCTATCAACCCACCACAATTAAACTCTATATTTAATAAAAGTTCTTCTATAAAAAATTAATACAACACTAAAATATGACTTTCTAACTTTTGTATCGATGTACTATGTCTCTTTTGCATTTAAACGCAAGCCAAAATACTACTTTCTAACTTTTGTTTCGTCTTATGATTATGCAATCCTGAAACAACAATAAAACTCCATAGTTTTGGTTCACTAAAATAAACACACAACCTAAATGGACATCCGCATTTCAACTTCTTTTTTGTTCCTTTATACTTACCACCTCTTTCACATCCTAGCACAAGTTGCAATATTCTTGGTCCGTAACCACCATCAAATTTATCTTTTATAATAGTAAATCATGCCTTTCTTGCATGACAATGAACACAATTAATCATCTCTTTTTTCAAGTACAAAATATTCCACAACATCAATGGAATAGACCTCTGAATCCGAGTTTGCAACAACAGGAGGTTCAACCATATCTATGTATATATTACAAAAAAACCAATTCATTCAAGCACTAATCAAATGCAAATAACTTAGGAAAAACAAAGCATAAACGTTATGTAAATGAAAGTAATAAGCTTAACCTCTTATTTGATCGTAAAAGAGTGAAGATTGACCCTATTTGATGGAATGATGTGACGAATAACCCCAAAATCGTCCAAAAATCGCAAACTTTTAGAGAAGATTGAGTGTAAAAGTAGAAATAAAAGTACAGCCAGTTGTTTCTGACATATAAAATGACCCGTTTAAGAGACCTGAAACACACCAAAAGGGAGGTGGGGTGAGGAGACATTGGGGACCAGAAAAGCAATCTTCCCTTGAATTTGATTGCGATAGGTTTTGTAAATAAAAGCCCAAAACACACTAGGGTTCCGGCATATTTAATGAAAGCGTAGAACTGTAAAAGCAGAAGTTGCCGAGTCTTGTGTTTTTCTTCTCATATCTCTGCCTGCCTGGTATGTTCTCTCTTCTTCAATCTTTGTGTTTTCTACTTTCTAAATTTCAAGTTTATGTACTGAATTTCATTGCAAGTGCATGCCGGTGCTACATTTATAAATCACTTTTGAAAAAAAAATTGTCCCTAACTGCAAGTTCTTTATTCAAATTACTAATGTTTCAAACATAACCCTAACTAATACTAGTACTAGATTATCTTGAAAGATGAAAAAAAATCAATATAGTATAAACAACCCTAACTCATTAATTACACTTTCTAATTTTTCTTAGGTTTCCTCAAACAGAAAGACCGCTATTTTATTTTTTTTAGAAAATCATGAACTGTGTCTATGGCATAGTACCTAAGTTCTGTTCATATATGACAAGTGGGATACATACTTGTAAACTATTGAACACAGAAATACCATTACACGTAGGACACCAACACGCGACGGCTATGACTTGTAAAATAAAGAGACGGATGGGGTATATTTTACGAAACCACCCTTTTTAAAAAGTGTCAAACTGTAGTTTACTATGGTTTTGCAATGAACAATAGTTAATTGTCGTTCTCTTTCAAAAAAATAAATAATTAATTGCTGTTTTGTAGGAGCCTGTGAACAATTGTTAGGTGCCTAAAGAGCAACTGTCGTAGAATTTTATTGGCGTGGCTTAATCCGTTTATGCACTCTTTATTGGAAATTTTTACATAATTATTGGCTCGGCCTACACATAATTTTATTGGCGTGGCCTAAACATAATTTTATTGGAACTCTTTATTAGAATTTTATTAGCGTAGCTTAATCAGTTCATGCTCTCTTTATTGGAACTTCTTTCATAATTATTGGCGTGGCTTACACATAATTTGATAATCACTATTGGAATTTTTTGATAATTATTTTAGTCTTTGTTATAATTGTTCTATACAAATATGATCCCTGCAATTTGTATTTTGGCCGCAGTGACTCTTTATACTCTCATTTGTAATGTTATAATATCTATTACATTATGTACCGCTACTAATCTCTGGTGATTTTGCTATTGCTTCTTTTATTTATAGGCTAACCGGACATTATCTCCCATGTTGTTTCTTATCCTAATATTTGAATTTGTTAAGCATGTTTTTCTTCCTCTGATAATTTTTTGTTGTTGTCGACAATAATTGATAAATCATATGATCCCCTTTTCGTAGAAATTGAAGTGGTGCTTACATCAATTATTAACGCCCTATTATTGTTAACTTTTTATTTAGTATGTATACTTACTGAACTTATTTGCATTGTTTAGTTAAACAAAGTGGAATACCAAGATGTCGGAGGTTGATTCTGCCATCTGCAAAATGAAAGAAGAGTGGTCACGAGTACCTTATGATCTGCTGTCAAATATTGCAAATAGGCTGGAACTGATTGATTTTACCAGTTTTCATCATGTTTGCAAAAATTGGTGCTATGCTACCGAACCTTTGCTTGAAGCTAAATTTAGTGGATGTGATCCATGGTTTCTGTTGTATGGTGAAAAAGGTCCTCGTTGTTCGGTACTAAGCAACATTGATAAGGTCTACACTGTCGAAATCCCAGAACTGGACGGTTCAACTTGCCTTGCTTCCTACGAAGGATGGCTGCTTGTCTTTTGCGATGATTCATTGTTTTTCTTTTGTCCCTTCTCTAGAGCAAAAATACAGCTTCCAAATTGTCCCCTGACAAAATCACATGACTATATTGCAGCAATTTCATCTGTTCCCACATCTCAGGATTGCATTGTTGTCGTGCTTGATCGTGTCAATCATTTGAAATTTGAACTGCACACGCTTTGTCGGGGAGATGATACATGGGTTAAATACCAATTTTATTTCAATGAATATAATTTGTTTCCCTTAAAAAGATGTGCAATGTTTATTGAAGGGGAGTTCATCTATGCCAGCAATAGACATGTAGTTATATTCGACGTTGCTAATACGAAACAATGGAGCGAGTGTAGTTTAAGATCTATACAAGATCAACTTGATGATGAATCAGTATTGAAATGTAGATTGAAGGAACTATTGTCAAAGAAAGCAAAAAAGGAAAAGAAGCATAAATCCAAGGATCTGAAAAGGAAACTAGGATATGATGAAAATGTTACAATAGCTACATGGGGGACACTTTATGATGCTCAAAATATGGTGTGGGGTAAATTCATTCGTTCTGTTACAGGATCTGATAGTCGTCCTCTTAAAGGAGTATGGATCGTGCCAAGATATCATAAACACTAAGATCAAAGTTGGTTACTTGTTGGGGTCATATTTTGTTACTCTTTCATGGATTTATTATTAAGGATTTGGATAACTTATTTATTTTATTGTATGCCTTTATAATGAAATGTATGTGCTCTCCCCGTCTCAAATTATAAGGAAAAAAATCTCAGTTTCTCTGTCCAAAATTATAAGAAAAAGAGACCATCTTTTTACTCTATTTAATCATGTTGTTTCAATGTAAGCGCACATCAAGTATTTTACATCTATGCTAGAAAGCACTAACAACATGCATGGCATATCATGAAACATGAGTTTAACATGTTGTAAAATAAAGGCATGAGTCTTACATCTATGTCAACATGGATTGAATTTGAGGTTAAAAAATTCAAATATTATAAGCGTCAGAAAATGTGAATATTAAGTTGACGAAAAATACCCTAAGGCAGGACCGTGAAGAAATAATCTCCCCAATCCCCAGCAATACCTAGAAAAGTTTGCAAGTCAGTAAGCATCTAATGGGAGAACAAAAGTGTCATAAAGAGCGAAAGCTAGACATCGTAATCCAGCAAAGTTATGTATTAATCTAGTAAAAATTGCCTGAAAAAAACTGGGAAAGTTGAACTATCAAGTGTTTCATATTCAGACAAGATCTCAATACATTCATAATATCAAGGCAAATAATGCTGTCCGGTAATTAAACCCCAACGAATCAATGTTTCCATTTATACATGCCAATGCATACATGTGATCGTAAAAATCATCACAAGCTAGATAATTGTGAGAGTCTTAGTAATGAGGGGCAAATTGAAGTAAAAAGGGAGCCGATGCGATACACAATGCAATCTATTGAAAGAAGAGAAAAAGAAGTTTCCGTTATAAATTGAGCATGATTAGGAACATAATACCAAATTCAAATTTAGATTTCGTCTAGTAAGATAATATTTTCATAATAGATAAAGGTAAAATAGCACCCACCAAAGGAGAGGGAAGCATGTGAAAGAGCTAAAACCACGAGGGCTGAATCTGAAGCACGAGCCTCAGCCAAGGTCGAGAGTGTTGTAGAAAGGGATGTTGCTGAGGCCAAAGCGAGGGTTGCAGGCTGCAGCTACTGTAGCTACAGAAAGGATGGAGCAATAGAAGGATGAAAATAATCTTGAATCCTTCTTTGGCATAGGTGCAAGACCCAACAGTGCTCCAAGGCATCTTAGGGCTAACTTTATGGTGAGACTCTGATGTTGGGCACTGGGAACACCTGCAATAAGAAGTGTCGTTTCTACATTTTGTAAAATAAAGAGACAAAGGGAGTATATTTCATGATAATAACCTTTTGTTTTTTAATAAGTTTGTATTGAAATAAAATTTTATTGTTACCTTTCTGACTTGTTTTTTAGTTGTTTTTGTGAGGAAGACTTGTTTTTTAGTTGTTGTTCATGTGATTCATTTGATGTTTTGAATCCACTTGATGTTTAATTTAAAGGGAAATTGCATTAACTCCCTTATAAGTTTCCCCCTATTTTTCCGCCACTTGAAAGGATTATCATGATAAATCTTAGGCCAAATGCCATGTTTGATCCTTTTAGTTTGACAAAATTTTTAAGTTAGTCCTTTAAGTTTCAAAAGTTTCAAATAAATCCTTTTAGTTTGACAAAATCCTGTCGGTTAATAATTAATTGATGCTGATGTAGCTGTTAAGTTGTTGACTTGGATCAAAACGCTGCATTTTAGAAGATCGAGGGTGTCAAAACGTTACTTTTAATAGTCACAAATAATCATTCTAGCATTATAAATTTCGTTTAATAGTGCTATAAAGACATTTGTTGTTGTAAATAACTGTCTTTCTAGCACTATAAATGATCATTTGTGATCATTAAACGTAGCGTTTTGACACTCTGGAGCTTTTAAAAGGCAGCATTTTGATCCAAATCAACAACTTTACGGCTACATCAGCATAAGTTAAACGGAGACTGACAATAGAGGTAACGGTGAAATAGTTTATCAACTAAAATGACCTATTTGAAACTTTTGAAACTTAAAGGTTTAACTTGGAAATTCTGTCAAACTAAAAGGACCTAATTGAAACTTTTGAAACTTAAAGTACTAACTAGGGAATTCTGTCAAACTAAAAAGATCAAAAGTGATATATAGTCATGATCCTATAATATTTCAATCACACTTAACTCATTTAAAAAAGTATTAAATAGTGTCCTTAGTTTAAAAAAAGAAGTGAGTCCTCTTATTTCTTCCAAAACGCAATTCACAAACAAAACCTTAATGTATTCTTTGATGACTTTTACCAATATCCCACTCTTCATCAAACAAAGAAATAATTGGTTCAAGAACGCAAAGCTTCAACTTAAGAGATTCTTTACCGACAAATCGTTATATTTTCATCCAAATAACCTTTCTTTGTAAGTCAAATACAAGATTGGTCTAGTGGTGAAGGATTTGAATAGTATATGTATAACCTTAAACTCATACTTTATTGTTTTAAATCTAACACACAAAATAAAATCACACTTAGGCTTTTCTTCTCAACTATAATTTCTCCCACTCTCAATTGAACCATCATGTTAAATTCTCAGAACTATGAAGGAAATTGACTTTCAAAGCTTGAGAGCTTGAAATGAGAGATTTCTCAAAAGAAATTATGTTGAAAAGTTGCTCAAAAGAAAAACAATGATTTTATTTATAGTGCATATTTGGAACTTAACCAACTATCAAAGAAACTAGTATCCTAAACTACTAACATAATTTTATTCTCCTAACTATCACTGTTCTTAACACAACTTCAGCATAATTTCATTCTCCTACTTATCACTATTATTTTTGTATGTTTTAAATAATCTTGGGGTAAAACTCATACACACACACTGAGTGTGGATGAGATAATTTGAATTTATGTTCCAACATATATCAAATGTTTTTATAACTTTATTTATTGATTATTCTTCTATAAATCTTATTAATTATAATTACGGGTAGAGCTTCAATTTTGGGCCAACTCTGTTGAGCTGGAATTTGAATTCGGTAGGGCTTTATAAATAAAACACATTTCTTTTTGTCAAAAAAATAAAATAAAACGCGTTTTGTACTTTCAAAATTGATTCAAGAATGTGGGGTTATTTTATTTTATGTTTGGAATTGGCTTGTGGAATAGTTATCGTTCTTCGCTAATTATAAAGGACGAAACATAGGTACATGTCAATAAGTCTTTTTAGTTATTATGAAAAAAGACTAATATCTAGGGCCAGAGGCAGGACCAGGTGTTTCAAACATAACCCTAACTAAGATTACTAATTTATCTTGAAAGATGAAAAATCAATTTAGTCAACTCAACCCTAACACATTTTTGAAAAAGCTAAACTAGTCCATCAAAATTGATACATGAGATAATCAAACATAAACCTTAAGGATAAACACACTCCATCTCAAGCTAACACCACTAGTCCAACTCAAGTGGCTTCACAAGTCTAACACATTAATCACACTTTCTAATTTTTACTTAATATATATAGGACAAAACTTACATACATACACCACTTATAATGCTATTCTCATTTACTACATTTATCCTCATGAGTTTAACTCAGTTGGTAGGGACAATGCATAATATATGTAAGGTTCGAGATTCGAACCTCGGCCACCACCAAAAAATTCTCAACATCCGACACTGACAAGTGACATCCTAACATACCTTCGATCAGAAGTATCACAATCGTGTTACAAGTTGTAAAGTAAAGAGACGGATGGAGTATATTTTATGATACTGTTCCTTTTTTTTTTCTACATAAATTTGTATTGAAATAATAGCTTTTCTTGCTAAATTTCTGACTTGTTTTTTGTTGTTGCCCTGTACTTGTTGTTCGTGTGATTTTTCAAATCCACTTTATGTTTAATTTAAGGAACTCTCCTTTTTTAAGTTAGTACATGAGAAATGATATACAGTATGTACAACCTTTTGACAACTTTCTCTCTCATACTCATATTATGCTCTTTTTCTCTCTCCATTGTTTTTTATCAATGAAAAGAGAAAAAAAAGAAGTTGTCACATAAGTTGTCTAAAATGAGTTGTTCAAATATCACTATTCTTAGTACATCCATCTTTTGTGCTACAATATATTGATAATTTTCTTTTATAGATGAATTTTAGTGGTTAAGGATCATCAAATAATGTTGGTAGCAGACATAGAATCCCAGACATCCTTCATAATACTCTTTAAGGATCGCAATCTAAACCACTAGAAAATCGTTCAGAGGTATTGTTGAAATTGACTCAAAATTTGATGGATGAAAAAGATTGTTGCTAAAAATATAAATGATTTGTTTGAAATATATTTTGTGCTTCCAAAAGATTGTTGTTGAAATTATATTTATTGACAATAAATATATTTTTGTACTGTATGAAGGAAGATTTGATGCAAATATATTTTGATATCCGTTCCAAATTTATGAGTTATATTTCTCTATAAATATAGATCATGTATCATATGAAAGAGGAGAGAGTAGAAAAACAAGGGTTTAGAAGCCAACAACAAAACTAGAGATTGTAGAATTTTCTCTTGGCAACAAACACTAGGGTTGGGATTGAATCACCATTGATTTACCTTGGAGAAACACTATTAGGATTGAGTCTCTTGGTCACGGGAAGAGATTCGGGACTTTAGGTAGAATTAAATTTGAAGACTAATTCTTATAACCCTTTGGAATCTTTTTGTAAAGTTACTAATCATTACAGTGGAACGGAGAGCTGCTCTTTCCCACAGAGTAGGTCAGTATTGGAACGAATTGAGTAAACAAATTTCGTGTTCTCTCTCCCTCCCTCCCTCCCTTGCTCTCTCTCTCTCTCTCTCTCTCTCTCGTTGTTTTCTATCTTTTGCTTGTATTTATAATTGTCACCCACGTTGTTTTGGTTATTTGATTAATTTGCTCCACACATCAAATATTTTATTGGTGTGATTTTTAACGAATTCACAACAAGTATAATTTCTCCTCAGCCAAATTGCACATTATTTGGTAAACAATATTGGAAAATTTTCATGATTACTTTAGTCCTTGTGTTATAATTGTTCTATAGAATTATAATCTCTGCAACTTATTTTTTGCCCTAGTGACTCTTTATATATACTCTCATTTGATTTGTTAGAGCTAATTAATCAAAATTAAATTGAATATTCTAATATCTGTTACATTTTGTACTAGCACTAGTCTCTTGTCATTTTGCTATTACTTCTTTTATTTATACACTAACGCTAATGTGAGATTGATGGAATAGATGTAAATTGAAGCACTTACCAGACATTATCACCCATCTTGTTTGTTATCCTCATATTTGAACTTGTTAAGCATGTTTGTTCCTTTGCTATTTCTTGTTGTTGACAATAATTGTTAAATCATTTGATGCATTTTTGGTAGAAACTAAAAGGGTGTTTACATGAATTATATTTAAGGCCCTATGAATGTTGCTAACTTTTTATTTTGAGTATGTATACTTACTGAACCTATTTGCATTGTTTAATGAAACAAAAGTGGAATAGCAATATGTTGGAGGCTGATTCTGCCATATGTAAAAGGAAAAGGAAAGGAGAATGGTCAAGTATACCTTATGATATGCTGTCAAATATTGCAAATAGACTGATTGATTTTACAAGTTTTACTCATGTTTGCAAAGATAAGCGCTCTGCTACTGAACCTTTGGTTGACGCTAAATTTAGTGGATGTGATCTATGGTTTCTAATGTATGGTGACGAAGGTCCTCGTTGTTCCATACTAAACAAAAATGATAAAGTATACACTATCGAAATTCCAGAACTGGCTGGGTCAACTTGCCTTGCTTCCTACGACGGATGGTTGCTTCTCTTTCGCGATGATTCATTGTTTTTCTTTTGCCCCTTCTCTAGAGCAAAAATACATCTTCCAAATTGTCCTATCAGAGAATCGGTAGACTGTGTTGCAGCATTTTCAGCTGCTCCCACATCTCAGGATTGCATTGTTGCCGTGTTTAATCATGCCAGTCAATATAAATTAGAACTGCACACGCTTTGTCGGGGAGATAATTCATGGTTTAAACACCAATTTTATCACCATGAATATAATTTGTTTTTCTTTAAAAGGTGTGCATTCTTTATTGAAGGGGAATTCATCTATGCCAGCAATAAACTTGTAGTTATATTCGACGTTGCTAATACCAAACAATGGAGCGAGTGTAGTTTATTGGATATAAAATATCAACATAATGATGAATCAGTATTGAAATGTAGATTGAGGGATATATTGTCGAAGAAAGCAATAAAAGGAAAGCATCGATCAAAGGATCTGAAAGGAAAACTAGGACTTGGCGACAATGTTGCAATACATACTTGTGGGACACTCTATGATGCTCAAAATTTGGTGTGGGGTAATTACATTCGGTCTGTTACATTATTTGATCGTCGTCTCCTTAAAGGAGTATGGATCGTGCCAAGATATCATAAATGCTAAGATCAAAGATGGTAACTTGTTGGGGTCATATATCTCACTCTTTTGTTGATTTTTTTTGTCATTTTTTTCTCTGTTTCATGGATTTAGTTATTTAAAACCTGAGATTTTATTGTTTGATCTATGGCAAATTGTTTTATGGTTAAGGATTTGTATAACTTTTTTATTTTCTTGTATGCTTTTACTATGAAGTGTATGTACTAGCCTTCACACAACCAATGTTTGTATGGTAAAAATTGGGGTAACCTTTTGGGTTAACCATGTGTGGGGAAACCACTTACAAGGGTGGATTTCATTGTGACAAGGAGAAAGTAGGGAGATTTTAAGAGATTGAACAAGTATTTTACCACTTATACGTTGACTAAGTCAAAATTGAACCAAGGGGTCAAAAGTGCTAAAGGGGGTAAACGTAAAGATTAAAATTGTTATTGTTTTTATAGGGGGCCAAAATGGCCAAATTGTGAAACATAGAGGGTCAAAACTATATTTAAACTTAAATTTTATAAGAGTTCAGGATATGGACAATTGAAGGTGAAAAAACTAGTGTTTTAAATTCCGCACCGATGACATTGCTAGTCAAGTCACTGGATCAATGGGCTACAAATTAGATCAGTTGATCACTAGTCGGACTGCATGACTGTTAAATCAGTCTATATTTAAAAAATATTCATGACTTAAACTTTTAAATTTAATAAAAGTTCTTCTATAAAAAAATTAAATACATTTAATAAACCACAAAAGCTTTATCTCATCATTGTTTTCATTTTGATTCACGTATATATTATAATTATTTATAATTACTTCATATTTTCTAATAACGATTTTTGACTCACCAACTGTTCTATATTTGAAACATACTTGCCGTCTTCCAAACACTTGAACAGTTGTTGCACCTTTGATTGTCTTTTTGTATTTATGACGTGTATTGTAAATTTGTGTGGCAACCATCAAATTGTTTTTCCGTTTATATTTCAAAGTCAACAGAATACATTTTGGTTTCACCATATTCCTTGTCATCTTAGTAAAAAACTCTGCCTCTTTCACCGTATTCCTTGTCATAGCCCTAATTATGCAGTCTTGAAACAACGCTTACACTCCATGGTTTTGATGCACTAAAATAATCACGCAACCTAAATTGACTTACCACCACTTTCAAGATCAAACACAAGCTTTAGTTTTCTACGTCCAAAACTACTACCGAATTTATCTATGCCAAGATCATGTAATGAAGTGATCGTCACTACTAATGTAACACCCACGGCTGACAAGGGCAGGGGAGTGATCACCGATGCACAAGGCACGACAATGAGCGGCTCCTGACAGCTTATAGAGGAACTGAATCACATCGGAATGAGAGGGATCCTGAGCCCGTGTAGGTATGGGACTACATGGTTGAAGGAAGGCTTATAAGAATTGTTTGGTACTACCTATATCAACAAGATGCATCTTCTTTTCGGTAGCCCATTCCATAAGAACTCCACAGTTAAGTGTGCTTGACTTGGAGTAGTTTTTGGATAGGTGACCTACCGGGAAGTTTCCTGGTAAAGCGTGTGAGTGAGGAAAAAACACGCTGAAAAGACTCGCGTTGGTTTGTAGGGTCAGTCGGCAATACTTAAAGTCGTCTGAGATGTTACAAATGGTATCAGAGCCTGGTTCCAAACATATCTCACATATATCACAATCACTCAACAGACAAATATATTATATTGCTACTAGAAAGGGGAAGGCAAGATAGAAACAAATATTTTGAGACATCTGCCTGTAGCCAAGATGACCAACAAAACTGAGATCAATCAGCAAAACACAGACATTTGGTATTTAAACTAGTATGAAGACTATCTAACTAGTCCCTAAACAAAAATAATTACATATTGTACAAGCATTGTCGACTGGTGATCACTCCCCTGCCCTCGTCAGTCGTGGGTGTTACAACTAAAGACAAGGTCAGGAGACCTTCCACTCCTATCCGCTATCGATACGACGTCAACACGATACGCACCAACTCGCAAGACTGCAGACTAAGAAGTGCTTCCGCGAAGAAAGAACAAAGTGCACAAGAAGGCATTGACCCCCCTTTATGACCCACAAATAGAATAACATATCAAAATGTTAAAATCCTCAAGAGTGCTCACAGCACACGAACCCCGAAGCCGACCCACAAAGGGAGTCTGGCAGCAGATCATATCACTTACTATATAAAGTACACACAAACCCCAAAGTTCAGCCAGTGGCAACTTTCCTCGAGACCAAACCCTATAAACAATCTCTTCTCACAAACAAGATGGTTAACACTCGTCCAGTCCATCACAATTAGGGGTGTACATGGGACTGTTTGGGTTGTGTTTGGCCAAATCCCAAGACCCGAACCATATAGAGCATTCGGGTTGGGTGAGGTAAAATAACCATCTGTTATACTATTGGGCAAGTTTGGGTAAACCTACTAATTTCCGGGTTGGGTTAGGTTGGGTACCCAAATTTTATTTTTTTTGTTAATATTAAATGACTAAAGAATGAGTCCTCATATTTTTTTCATAAAAATTACTCAACTTTTATTTTTTTGCTAAAGATTGCGTAGCCCATTTTCACTATATTTTCTCTTCATAAAATAATAAATGACAATATCAAATAATAAATTTGATCTTAAAATACTTGCAACAAACTAAAGTTGCATGACATAAAACTGCATTAACATCAAAATAACCAAAAAGTGCAATATCCTAATTTTTAACTTTAGCATGTTTTAATTTTTGATATAGAGAATGTCTTGTGTCAATTTTGGAAATTAGACTTATTTATGACCAAAACCTTTGGTATTTTTTTTTTTTGAAAATAAAAATAAAATTGTTGGCAATATTGAGTAAGATAGGATTGAGTCTAGTTTTACCCGAAATCCGTTATTTTTTATGGGTTTTTATTTTTTAAAACCATAGTCACCCAATTACCAAACTCAAACCACTTTTTTGGGATTGTTGGGTGGGTTTGATCGGGTTTTTTGGGTTGACCCGGCCTATGTACACCCCCTAACCGTAACGTTGACGCTAACAAAGCTCGGGAAATTGATGGTACTGTCACATCATCATCTTCAATCCTCGAACCTACTTAAAGAGGTCCTATCCCAGTCCTTTTCCCGTTGGTAACCAAAGCTGCCGCTACAATGAGAATCATGATTATGAAACAATTAAAACATGTTTTGGATTATAGAATTCAAACAGAGTAAAATCAAAGAAAAAAAATGTAAAGTGCGAGAAGCATGAAGGGATAAGAAATCTTTTTTTTTTTTGGTCAAGGAATAAGAAATCCTTTTATGAAATAGAAACACTACGAGCTAAAGCTTTAATTTTGGCCCAACTCTCTTTAGTTAGAATTTGAGAATTCTGCTATTCTCCTAGCAAGTTTCGCTCCCACCCAACCAAATTGACCAAAATACCCCTGTGCTAGTTAACTAACGGATGTGTAAAACAAACGCGGCTTAATTATACACATGCGTCACTTAAGTCACGCCGCATTAGTTAACTCACGCAGGTGTTATACCCCGTGTGAGTTAACTCACGCTAGTTTACACATAGAAAAGTAAGAAACAAATCAATGAACTTCTTGCTGAGTTATTTGGTGTTTATTATGGGTTGATGTTGGTCATCAACAACTCTATTTAGCAAGTTATTTGTGAGACAAATTCTTTAGAAGTTCTTCATCTTCTTCAATATCCAGATCCCACACATGTATATGCTTCTTTGTTGAGGAAGATTTTTGTTTTAAAGAGACATATTCATGATACTTCATTTCGACATGTGCTTAAAGAGGACAACCGTTGCGCAAATTATTTGGCGAAGCTTGAACGCTCTTCAAGGAGAGGTGTAACCTTTTGGCGAGTTCCTCCGCCGAAGTTAGAGTCTATGTTGGGGTTTTATCAGGCTTGTTTTTTGGGGTGTGCAAACAGTTCAACCGAGCTGAGCCACAAAAAGTGATGGGCCTAAAAAAATATTATAGCCATTACCCAAACCCTCAATCAAAGGAAAAAAAAACATGTGTTTCGTTTCTCTTTTCTTCCAACAACAACGCTACTTCTTTCTTCTTCTCAACCTCTCTTGTGTTCCTTCTCGACCTCCATCTCTCTGTCGCGCGCCGCCACACACTGGTAACCACCATCAATCCAACATACATCTATCCTTTAGACTCTAGATCTCCATTTTAGACAAGAATTCAATGTTATCAAACCATCTGATTTGTATAATCACTTAATCAATCAATTTAGAATGTTATTTCAAAAAATTACAATAATCCTTTCTTTTTTGTAGAATTGTGTTTTTATTTCATTAGGGGCATATTTTTATTATGAGAGCACAACCTCCAATTTCATAGGGATAGCATTGGGTTTGATGCCCCATGTTGACTCTTGTTTCTATGGTTTTATTTTATTCACTTTTTGTCATTTAAAAAAAAAAAAAAACTATGGTATCATCGTCGTGCAAATGCAGATACAAATTACTTAAGGTAACGAGGTTTAATTAAGTGGTTATTTTATTCAAACATACCCATATGTATATGGGGTCATATCAAACCCTAAGATCGACACAAACTGTTCAGATCTTACTTTTGTTTAATTTCAAAGTATCCCTAAATTTTCTCACCCACGAGTTGCTAACGCACGACTCTCTTCTTTGTATAAATGGATCATGCTAACTTATGCTTTAAATGCTACAATTAAGAAGGTAAAAATGAAATTAAAAGAGAAACTTAATATTGAAAAGATAATTTTTACGATATTAAATGCACAATTTTCAAGAAAGATTTCTTAACTCATGTCCTACATTTCCTTTTTTTTTTTTCTTTGCCTAGTGCACAATTTTGCAGTGAAGAATAACATTAATTCAATTGATAGGTGCCTTTTGATTTAGTGGGGACATGTTATTAGAAACAAATGTGTAAGCTGGACGGAGTTTAATTAAATTAGAGACAGAAGGGGCTAGGTATATTCTAGATAGATTGGTCATTCCTTTTTATTTTTTCGTTTCTATTTTCAGTTGAGATTGGAAACTTAGAGATACAAATAATTTCAATATATCCTTGTTGATGGTTTCCAATAGATAGACATGCAACAAAAGGGATTGGTTTGTGATAGGGTTCTAATTTCCTGTTGATGACTATATATATACGGGACATATCAATCATATCAAAGTGATCGAAATATCATGACTACAAATCTGCAAGTTAACGACCAAATAATTGATTGAACTTGGATTGACAATATTTCATTAGGAACCAAACGAATATTGTATCATGACAAAAAATTAACAATATCGCACAAGATGGCGAACAACACAACATCGCACTCATATGATGAAATCATAAGGAAAAAAAAACTAGATCTATTTAAAAATCAATTATTTTAATTAAAATTATGAGAAAAAAAATGAAAAAAGGTGATTTCATGTCAATAATTGACTCAAACCACCTTTCAAATAAAGAAAATGAAAGAGAAAAACATAGAGAAACAAAAAAAAGTAGGGGCTAATTGGAGAGGGAGAACCTAGAGAAAGAATATAACGGGTAGCACTTTGGTGACATTTAATTTGGGTGCCAAAAAATATTAAGTTAAAAAATATTTGTCAAAAAAAAAATGAAAAAAGAAGTAATAAAGTTCTTCCAAAAAACAAAATAGAAAAAGATGATGAGATGCAAGCCTTGCAATGCGTGTGTATATAACATGAAGAATGAATAAAAAACAAAAAATGGAGATGCAGGGGATCGAACCCTGTACCTCTCGCATGCAAAGCGAGCGCTCTACCATTTGAGCTACATCCCCATCCGTTAAACAATCGTATTGAAATATAATTATTCGTGAAACACTTTGAACAGTACTTTTTTTGGTTTAAAAGCCGAAAACACATAGCAAAACTCACAAAAAAAGAGGATAATGGCTTCGTTATCATCTCCTGTGTCTTCTTTGATATCCATGAAATTCAGAGCACCCACTTTCACTGCTTCTTCTAAACCATCTTCAATCTCTCTCAATTCCTCCAAATTTCGTTCTCCATTGCTTCATTGCTCCTTCGCTTCTTCTCCTTCTTCTCTCTCTTTCCACTCTTCTTCTTCCATTTCAGGTACTTTTTCTCTTTCAAACTCAATCTTTTTTTCTTTTTTTTTTTTTTGTGATTGAAATTTGGTTTAAGCTTTAGTTGATAGCGGTTTAATTTTTAATTGGAAATACATTCTCTGTTTGTTTGAAATCCAACCGACATAAGGTTAATGGGTTTGTTTATGTTGCAAATGTAACAATGAAGTTGTATAAACATGTTTAAGTATCAGATTATGTTTAATTATGATAAGAAACATACTTGTAATGTTAATTTTTGCAATTCATGAAGACATGAACATTGTTCAATTTTTGTTATTGCTTGTTTGTTAGTTATGCAATTGGTAATTTTTCTAAAAAACAATGTTTTGTTGTTGGGTTTGATTGAACTTGACTATGGTGGCTGTTTGGAATGAAAGTTTCATTTTTGGATTTGAAATGAAATTTTATCTTTGAAGTTTATGCTTCTGCTTTTGCACTGGAAAATGGGGTTGTGTTGTAAGTGGATAAGATGTCTTGTAAATACAAGCTCCTATGTTAGTCATATTGTTCTCTGTTGTCAAAGCGGAAATGCGGCGCGGCGCGGCCACCCCAAAAATTGATGCCGCGCGGGGTGCGGGTGCGTAGCGGGCGCTATTTCGGTGACGCGGACACTAATATATTTAATATTAAAATACTATACTGTTGAAAGAAAAAAAATACTAAAATACCTTTACTCAAAATTCATGAAGTATTCCTAATTTGAAATAAAAGTCACATGTCTTAAGCAAAACATAAAAGATACTTGCAAAAAATACTAATAAAATTCAAGGAAACCAACACTTTAAGCCTCTAAGGCTTAAAGTAACAAAAGTGAAAAACATTAACAATTAACAAGTTCATCCTCCCAATTAACGAATTAACAACTAACAAATGAACAGATTCTGAAATCAAGAGATGAAGAGAGGAAAACAAATATGGGTTCTGCGAACAAAAGATGATGAGATGAGAAGAGGAGAGATGGGTTCTGGGATCAAGAGATGATGAGATGAGAAGAGGAGATGGATTTTTTTTGTTTGTATGATGAAGAAGTTGTGTTTGCGGCTGTGTATATGGTTCTGATGAAGAAGAGTAATAGTTGGGGCTTGAAAATTATAAAAATGACCCTTAAAACGGTTTTAAGTGAAAAGCGCCCGCTTCAGCCGCTTTCTCCAAACGCTCCGCATTGGATGCGTCACGTTTTGCTGTTTTTGGCTGCTCCGCGCCGCGTTCGGCCGCTATTGACAACAGTTTGTTACATTCTTTTTGGTTATTTTCTTATTGTTGGTTTTTGGATGAAATGCAGTAAGAGACACCTATAAAGTTTTAAATGTAATCTAGTCATTTAAGACCATCCAGAGCACCTCAAACTGGGTGCTTAAATTGATTTCATATGTCCACATCACTAATTTTACGGTAATATTTAATAGGCACAAATTTTCTCCAACCCAGCACCTCAAAAGAAATTATTAAATAGGTCCTACAAATAATTATATATCATTACATTTCAACAAAATTTATTTATTTTATTAAGATTTGTTAAATGGGATCCATGAAAAATGAAGAGAGAGAGAGGGTGCTTTCATAGCCACCCTTTTCAATAGCCACCCTTATATTATACTCCACAATGGGGGTGCCTATTTAATATGGTGCTAAATAGATGAAACACCCACCATTGTGGATGGTCTAATGGCCTTGTTTCTTGCTTCACCGTTACTATTTTGTGAATCCGAATTGAATAGAACTAGTTTGAATGTAGTACTGGTATGTCTCAATTCCTTTTTTAAGATGTTGAATGAGTAGAAAAATGATTTTAATTGGGTTGATGAAAATCGTCGCTCTACATTCTCTAAGGATTGTGATTTTCTAATACTACTTACTGATGTTGATATTGCTTTGGCTTTGGAGGAGTTGTTTGATACATTATCATCATTGATTCTAGGACGTTTATTTTTGTGTTGGCTGGTTTTTATTAAAATGATGTTCGTTGTAAGTCCACGCTCATCTTGCTCTCATCACGACTTAAAGTAAGGAATTTGGCAAGTCGTTATTATAGAAAAGAGACTCTGTTGTTTACCTGTGTCAGATGAAAATACTTCAAAGACATCCTTTGTAAAGACTTGAAACTTGAGCAATACCTCAAGATAGAAATACCTCTTAAGATTGGATTTTAACCGTCAAGGATTCCATGTAAATAACTTAACAATGAAAAAGAGAAACCGTTTTTGTAGTACTGACACTTCATATCAAAGTATGTTTGGTGTATGACACAACAGCGACATATGTTACAGCCAAATTTTTTATTTTCTCAAATTATGATCGGTGTCAACGGGTCATTGTCGTGTATGGTTTCTGTGTCCATGTCAGTGCTTTGTTGGAAATTGTATGCAGAAAATAGAGAATGCAAAAGAGCTAGTAGTTCTTTTGCAATAATGGATGCTTTGCTTTCAATTTTTTGGTGAATTTGTTCAATCTGCATGTATATAGTTAAAAAATTTGTCCGGATTTAGCTTGATTTGATTTCTCCATGTCCAGGTTTGTCACTAGGATTGGATTTGAAACCTAATGTTGGACCTAGAAGACAAAATGGTCGTCTGGTTATAGTAGCAGCAGGCAGACAAGCTCTTTGTTTAACCAAGAGAAGTAGATCACGAAAATCATTGGCACGCACTCATGGCTTCCGCAAACGAATGAGCACAACAACTGGAAGAGCTATATTAAAGCGACGACGTGCCAAGGGACGAAAAGTCCTTTGCACCAAGTCCCACCCAAATAGTGGCAAATAGTCACACAAGAGCCTAAAATTATTCTATTTGTGTATTAGTTCCCTAAACTTGCCTGCATTTCAAGATTTTTTTTCTTCTTCTTATTTTCATAACAATGCTCTTGTGTACTCCTTTATGTTTAAAACTTGTATTATTTTAACCGGTAAATTTTCTTCTTATTTTGATTGTGATTTTTGTTAAATCAAAATGACCGTACATTATTTAGTTGATTTTGTTTCGGTTGCAGATATTTATTTATGCACTTGTTTGTTGCAATTGATCTTTCACCAACAGAAGTCATGTTCAACTTTTTTTACATCTATCTATCTATATATTATCTTTTTTAAAAGAAACTTGAGTTATTCTCATGCAAGTTTTATAATAATGTGGCACTCTAGAAAAGTTTCCTATCATCTTTCAAATCTCTTAATTTCATCTTTAATTAAACACACCCACTATATTGAAATTTCTCATCTCTGATTAATCATCCAAAGCAATTATGGTTAAATAAATTTCACAAATTCTACATTGAAACAAGATTAAAACCCATAATTTATTGGGTGTAGATCCATTCATAAATTACTCACCAAAACAATAAAAAAAATCTATCATCTTCCACTAATTCATAGTTTACTATTTATTCATAATAATCTATCTATCTATTTATATATCTTTGTAATAGAACCTTGGATTGCTCTTAGGTTTCTATTGTGCTGATGTGGCACATCTAAAATAGCTCCACACCCTCTCTTAGTAAAAAAAGAAAATCTCATTCATTATTATTTAGTTGGTGTCTTTTTATATTCTTTAGTTAAGTGTTGTGTATGTTTCTATTAAATTCAATTACATTAACGTGGGATTTTAATTCATATATTGTGTACACTCATTTGCTTGCTTTACATTGTAACTCCCAATTAACTATTTTAGAATATGTATCATTATCCAATGTAAAAACAGTAAGTGTTGTTGTACTAATGAAAGGTGAATCCGTACACCCCTTTTAATGTTTTATTTTGCATATTTCTTAGTAGCCTTTCAATTCAACAATAATGCAAACGACTGAGTGAATTATTAGTTATGTATATATATACCTTATGTACAAGACCTATGCATATGGGCATGTAAAACTTCAACCGAGAGGGTTGTGCGTATTGCAAGAGAAAAATTTCCGTTTGTGATCTCGCTTCGTGCCTTCTTTCTTTCAAATTCAACGGGTGAAACTATTGCAATTTTAGTTTATACTTTTGATTTAAATTAGAACTAAGCCATTCACATTTAATACATAAATATTGCCTTTGCTTCCATAATTTTTTGCTTATATGGTGTAATCAGTATTTATATTTTGTATATTTTCTATGTTTATTAAACTGCCGTTTCAAGGGAGTGCAAATGGAGTGGTAGATCACATCCTATAAAGTGTATCGGAGGATCATATATTGTGTTTGAACAAAAGTAAAATTTTAGGAATGAAGGCAAGAATGTGGAGATTATGTGTGTATGAGTTGTGAGTGGTATTGGTATTTATGATTTAACTTTCTTGGTATGTAAATTTAAAGTGGCACCAGAGATGATGCAAAGCGCCGGTTAGTGAAAATTCTTGCAAAAAAATAACATTGATTAGGCCATAAGCATTCTTAAGTTGTTTTATATTTGTAACACTATATTATTATGTTATTAAAGAGACAATTCACTCACCAAGTTGTGCATCATCTCCCTCACATTTTATTTTCATTTTCAGTTGTAAAAATTCCTATTAAACAAAAACTGTTATTGCATGCATGGTGAATTGCTTTAGTTGAAGATATTGAATCAAAAACTATCCCTGATTTTTTCCATCATCACTTTCTCTGAGAAACTAAGATACCTCTTCAATTTTATCTTATGGTTCCCCCATTCACCACCACCACTTTTGTTACTCTTTATCTCTTGATTATTCATTGGTTTCTGATCTATGACATGATAGGGACTCAAATTACTTAGATTAGAAAAATATTTTAGCTATACTTTTTTTATCGATATAATGTTTATTAGTTTACTTTTCTAACTTTTGTATTTTATTCCTTAATGTGGATGTGACATTTTTTTCATGTTAATTAGGAGAAGAGATTGCTTGAAATAAATAAAAGAATTAAGAGAATAGGATAGAAGAGGCTTCTATTTTCACTTTTGATGCATCCATCTCGAGAAGTTTATGAAAACAACAACTCATGTAGTTTTTTTTTAACCATAACTATTATTTAAATACAAAGTTTTTTTTTTAAAGAAATACAAAGTTAAATTTATTGAATTTTTTTTTGTAGTGGCCAGGGTTTGAACCCCGGACCTTGCATATATTATACATTGTCCATACCAACTGAGCTAAGCTCACGAAGATAATTTATTGAATTTATTTTGAAGTTGTTTTATACAGTAAATTTTATAGATGAGATTAAACTTTTTAAAGATTACTACTAGAAAATATACATTTAACAACAGGGATTTCACATCAGTGGAGAAATACATGAGGGGAAATATACACACGGTGGCAATTTTGAAATTTTAGTGAACTTTGCGAAGCTTTTCCCATCAGCTGAAGGAATGCCTGAAGGGAATATCAAATGCTGAAGAGTTTTCACATCAGTGAAACTAATGCCTGAGGGAAAAGATAAACACGGTGGCAAATTCGTAATATTAGCGAATTTCACATTGGTGGCTAAGTAACTGTGGAAAAAACACACTTTGGTCTACAAAACTTATCGTTTTTTTTCCTCTTCTCTTTCTCTCTCACTCACTGCAAGTTTCTGAACAACAAAGCTCCTCGCACCTGGAACACATCCTCGCCGTTCTCAATGGTCGGCCGCCGTCACCTGGAAAACAACCCCAAGCACTCACTCAATCGTTGTTCTCATTCAGATCAAAATATCAATCGGATCTACTTTGTCCCCCTTTTTCAGATTTCAGATCTACATCGTTTTTTCACCGATCTTCATTGTCTCTATGATCAACGCTATCTTTGATCTCCTCTGTGTTACTCTCTGGTATTTTCTAAAACTATCTGTAACTCTAAATCTGTTCTTCAATTGTATTTGATTTCTAGGTCAAAGTTTTTTTTTTTAACCTCCGTTTGAATTCCCCTTTATTAGGATCTCTTTTTATGTATAAAAAATTGCTTGTTCGAAATAGCTTATTTATGAAAAACAACTTATTAGGATCTCTTTTTCAAAAACAGTGTATTCGAAACAACTTATTAATGAAAAACGGCTTATTAGGATCTCTTTTTTCAAAAACAGCTTATTCGAATAAGTTGTTTTCCATAAATAAGCTGTTTCGAATAAGCTGTTATTTAAAAAGAGATCCTAATAAGCTATTTTCCATAAATAAGTTGTTTCGAATAAGTTGTTTTTGAAAAAGAGATCCTAATAAGTTGTTTTCCATAAATAAGTTGTTTCGAATAAACTGTTTTTTATAAAAAGATATCCTAATAAGCTGTTTTGCATAAATAAGTTGTTTCGACTTAGCAATTTTTGAAAAAGATATCGTAATAAGTTATTTTTTCATAAATAAGCTGTTTTTTATAAAAAGATATCCTAATAAGCTTTTTTTGCATAAATAAGCTGTTTTTGAAAAAAGAGACCATAATAAGTTGTTTTCCATAAATAAGTTGTTTCGAATAAGCTGTTTTTGAAAAAGATATCCTAATAAGTTGTTTTTCATAAATAAGCTGTTTCGAATAAGCTATTTTTTTATAAAAAGAGATCCTAATAAGTTGTTTTGTATAAATAAGCTGTTTCGAATAAGCTGATTTTGAAAAAGAGATCATAATAAGTGGTTTTGCATAAATAAGTTGTTTTGAATAAGCTGTTTTTTAAAAAGAGATTGTAATAAGCTGTTTTATAATTATTATATTATTTATTTAAATTATTTATATATTAAATTATTTAATTAAAAATTAATATAAAAATCTGACGAATAAAAAGTGCACTAAAAAAATATGGTTCAAATATATTGAACTGGTTCTGAATTGGTTTTAAACTTGAACTGAATTATTTTTAAAAATAAACCAATTTTTTTAAAACTGATTTTAAAAACTGAACTAAAACTATTAATGTGGTTCAGTTCCAATGCAGTTTAGAACCATGAATACCCCTACCGGTAACTTACAATGCATAGATGATTTTTAATCTAATTCCTCAACACAACTGTTTTGCCACATCTGTATTTCACTAGCTTAATTAACCTCAATTTTAACACCAAATGCAAATGTAGAGAAAATATTTCAGATGCTTATATTTGGCTTTGTTTTTTTGGCGTTAATACTCTGGTTCTTAAGGGAAAAAAGTCCTATTAATCTGAAGTTCGATCGTAAAGTAAGAATAGTCTAATCAAGAATTTTTCCACACAATAATTAAACGTAGGATTTAAATTATAGATTTAGAACTAGGAAGTCTGAAATCTTGAATGAAGCAAAATATGAGACAAATATAGCGCATGCGAATCTAAAGTATAGTATTACAAGTGTATAAGTATGCAAAATTAAGTTTGTAGTATTTAAGTTTTTTTATTTTTTATTAGTCGTCTAAGCTTATTTTCTGGTTAATAGTCATTTTTGTCTTTAAATGTGTGACGAGTAACCACACTAATCTTTAATGTATCACAAATCTGAAATAGTTACTAATTATACAATTCGTTAGTCAATGCTGACAATCACTCTTTCTTTATAGAGATTGATATGACAATAAATAAGTATTTATAAAGGCTAATATGACAGTAAATATATTGAGAGACTGAGAGACTGGTATGACCGTATTAATGGAGCATTTTAACGTCAAAGACTATTTTGACAAACGGATGCACAATCAAAAACTATTTTAAAAGTTTGATAAATTGAATTACTATTGTGGTTATTCGTTATACATTCAAAGAATAAAATGAGTATTATCCTTTTTTTTTCTTTCAAATTAATCATTAATTATATTTTATTTACATGTCTTTTTAAGTTATGTCCTTGTTGCGTAAGTTATGTCCTTGTTGCGTTGATGTCATCTATATACATTTTATGACCTTAGTGAACCACAACTTTGTCTTATAACTATATAGATGAAAAACATACATGTATCTATTCGTCGCATCCAATACTACTAGAGATTTCCCTCAAAAAAAAAAAAAAACACTACTAGAGATAAATATTGATTGTTACCGTTTTGGATTCGTAATTCTATCCATTCCTTTTGAATGAAATCAGTGCTGTGAAAAATTAAGTACTTTAGTTTTAAGGTTGATGAATTTGGAAATTTAGATTGAAAAAAAAAAGAGTGAAGAGAGGAAAAAAAAATGAATAAATCTAACGTGCAATGTATCGAAAGTCCTGGGGGATGGGAAAAATACTTACTTTTGGTTGGATAGATGGGTAGGTGAGGTTCCCTTGTGTAGGAGGTTTGCTCGCTTATTTGATGTTACAACAAATA